>OLSN01001289.1_pt1 | contig 22296 bp, 18 predicted proteins | sample 1672411 | NCBI WGS metagenome assembly OLSN01 (sample SAMEA3136683, study PRJEB25190) | human gut metagenome | biome: human gut; feature: human-associated habitat; material: faeces | place: Austria | collected 2013 | reverse complement strand
ACTATGTCAGAGAAATCAGCACCGACAGCCACTATATGCTCTCCGATGAGAAGTACCCTGTGACCTTCGCCTATGCCGGTCAGGAAATCCCCGTTGTGGAGCTTGCCGTCAATGATGGAAAGAGCATTACCAACGAGATGATCTACGGGGAGATCTACGGCATGAAGAAGGATGAGGACGGCAAGGCGCTGGCCGGAGCTACCATCGGGCTGTTCCTCACAGACGGCACCGAGCCTATCCTGACCACCGTTTCCGCAGAGGACGGCAGCTTCTCCTTCGCGGACATCCCTTATGGCGAGTATGTGGTGCGTGAAATCACCGAACCGGAGGGCTATGTAATGGATGATACGCCTTATACCGTGAAGGTAGATCAGAACGGTGCTGGGGTAGAGATCGAGATCACCAACAAGCTCATTCGCGGCAGCGTTCAGCTGACCAAGGTGGATAAGGACTATCCCGACCACCATCTGAGCGGCGCGGTCTTTGAGGTGTACCGTGACGGAAAGCTCGTGGATCAGATGGAGGAGCTGTCCGATGGCGTTTACAAGCTGGATGATTTGCCCTAAGGGTTTTCCTTCCCCTTTAATTTCAATCCACGCTCCCCGCACGGGGAGCGACGACCGAAGGGCAGCTGAACACGCTGCTTGCGAAGCTATTTCAATCCACGCTCCCCGCACGGGGAGCGACGGCGGGGCGGCTGGTCAGCCGCGTTCGCTGGGACGCATTTCAATCCACGCTCCCCGCACGGAGAGCGACGCGCTGCTTTGCGCGTCCTCAGCGTAATCCGTCGGATTTCAATCCACGCTCCCCGCACGGGGAGCGACTCGACCGCTACGAGGGTGTACCGCACTACTACACATTTCAATCCACGCTCCCCGCACGGGGAGCGACATGAAGCGCCGCGGGCGCAGCGACGGCGCGAATGAATTTCAATCCACGCTCCCCGCACGGGGAGCGACGACGAGCAGTCCGGCATCTTGCTGTCGCCGCTGCCATTTCAATCCACGCTCCCCACACGGGGAGCGACTATTCATCAATAGCCGAAAATCGTTCGCCTCTGGATTTCAATCCACGCTCCCCGCACGGGGAGCGACGCCCACACACGATTTCCAGTCGTGCGCCCTACACATTTCAATCCACGCTCCCCGCACGGGGAGCGACAGCGATCTGCTGGACAAGTTTATGGGGCTGGATATTTCAATCCACGCTCCCCGCACGGGGAGCGACGATACTCCGCCTCCGTCAGCACCTCCGGCATCGTATTTCAATCCACGCTCCCCGCACGGGGAGCGACGTTTTCGTCCTGAGCCAGTTGCGCCGACTCAGGATATTTCAATCCACGCTCCCCGCACGGGGAGCGACCTGCCGGAAAACGCGGAACGCATTACCCGCCGCATTTCAATCCACGCTCCCCGCACGGGGAGCGACAACCCGCGACGGAACCATGCGCGTCAGCAAATATATTTCAATCCACGCTCCCCGCACGGGGAGCGACCGCCGCTGGTCGCTGTAAAGTGAAAGAAAGGAAATTTCAATCCACGCTCCCCGCACGGGGAGCGACCGCAAAGGCCGCACGTGAAGCGCTGGAGGGCATATTTCAATCCACGCTCCCCGCACGGGGAGCGACGCCGCGGATGAAAACGTGCCGCCTTGATGAGGTGATTTCAATCCACGCTCCCCGCACGGGGAGCGACAAGCGTAGACGTCAGAATCGCCATAAAGCCAGAATTTCAATCCACGCTCCCCGCACGGGGAGCGACAGGACGTGACCCACTGGTTCAGGCGGAGCTGGCGATTTCAATCCACGCTCCCCGCACGGGGAGCGACGCAACCTTCCATGCTCAACGTATCGCTCACTTGATTTCAATCCACGCTCCCCGCACGGGGAGCGACGATGGACTGCCTAACTGGTGTGCTTGTATGTGATATTTCAATCCACGCTCCCCGCACGGGGAGCGACCTTCTCTTTCCGCCGGGTTGCCCAGCTTGATTTAGATTTCAATCCACGCTCCCCGCACGGGGAGCGACTGCCACCGACCTGCGCACGAAATTTGTGGCGCAATTTCAATCCACGCTCCCCGCACGGGGAGCGACAAGACCGCGCGTTCCTGAATCGCCGCATCGAAATTTCAATCCACGCTCCCCGCACGGGGAGCGACGACGGCAGAGGCCGAAAAAAAAGATCAAAAAATCTTATTTCAATCCACGCTCCCCGCACGGGGAGCGACTTCCGCCGTAGCGTGAAAGGATTTCCGCCCAAGTATTTCAATCCACGCTCCCCGCACGGGGAGCGACGCAGGCAAGAACCCCTCGGAACAGTCTGCCCAGAAATTTCAATCCACGCTCCCAGCACGGGGAGCGACCGATGGGATCGCCCGAAAACAAGCGGAAAAGGCATTTCAATCCACGCTCCCCGCACGGGGAGCGACAAAAGGCGTCCAGTCGCGCGGCGCAAGCCTCAGACATTTCAATCCACGCTCCCCGCACGGGGAGCGACGTTACAACGCGATTATCACGGAGCGCTGGATGTTGTATTTCAATCCACGCTCCCCGCACGGGGAGCGACGTTCGTTTCACTCTCTATTACATGATTTTGATATACATTTCAATCCACGCTCCCCGCACGGGGAGCGACAATGCAGCACCTCATTGATAAGTTGGGCGGTGATATTTCAATCCACGCTCCCCGCACGGGGAGCGACCAACTGTTTCTGCAACCGCCCATGCATCAACGCATTTCAATCCACGCTCCCCGCACGGGGAGCGACGCATCGCAGGGCTACGCGGCGGTGCTGCAGCAGATATTTCAATCCACGCTCCCCGCACGGGGAGCGACGAGGACAGCAGCGGCACGAACCGCCGGATGCTGATTTCAATCCACGCTCCCCGCACGGGGAGCGACGCGACCTGCTTCATTGCCGACGTGAGCCGACTGGACATTTCAATCCACGCTCCCCGCACGGGGAGCGACGAAAGGCCGAAAACGGCCACGAAAAAAGGAGGAAATTTCAATCCACGCTCCCCGCACGGGGAGCGACATGTGGCGGTTAAGCCACTGCCATTCTAACACAAATTTCAATCCACGCTCCCCGCACGGGGAGCGACTGTTGATTTTATCCATCTGCACGCCGCCCGTGGTGATTTCAATCCACGCTCCCCGCACGGGGAGCGACGACTTGCTTGCAACATCCGTCGAATCGCTTGCAATATTTCAATCCACGCTCCCCGCACGGGGAGCGACGCGCGGGCGTATTTTCAAACGCTTTCCGCGTAAGATTTCAATCCACGCTCCCCGCACGGGGAGCGACCATTTGTGCCGGTCCGGGCGTTCGCAATAAGGAATTTCAATCCACGCTCCCCGCACGGGGAGCGACTCCTTCCGCCACGCGGGCGTTTGGTACATCCCGATTTCAATCCACGCTCCCCGCACGGGGAGCGACTTTCAAGGGGGCGCTTGCAGGTATTGGTTCTGGCATTTCAATCCACGCTCCCCGCACGGGGAGCGACGTTCGTTTCACTTTCTATTACATGATTTTGATAAACATTTCAATCCACGCTCCCCGCACGGGGAGCGACGCCCTCAAACTTCGCCTTGTAAGGGCGGCTGGGATTTCAATCCACGCTCCCCGCACGGGGAGCGACAAGTCAAGGCGCGTGCGGTAAACCAGTCAAAAGATATTTCAATCCACGCTCCCCGCACGGGGAGCGACCAGCGCGGAGAAGATAGACACTATTATATTCGACATTTCAATCCACGCTCCCCGCACGGGGAGCGACGCGGACTGTCAACAACCGAATGCGGTTAATTCATCATTTCAATCCACGCTCCCCGCACGGGGAGCGACAAAAGAAACGTGAAGTGTAGAAAATGATGGAAAAATTTCAATCCACGCTCCCCGCACGGGGAGCGACCATACATAGTAAATAGGATTTAACTAAAAATTGTATTTCAATCCACGCTCCCCGCACGGGGAGCGACGCCATCACCATTTGCGGTTGGGAGTTTACAGGAGATTTCAATCCACGCTCCCCGCACGGGGAGCGACTGACATGGGGGGCGAAGAAGTATGCAAGCGAGGACAATTTCAATCCACGCTCCCCGCACGGGGAGCGACAAACCGGCAGTAGCCGGTCGCGGGAAGCCGCAAAATTTCAATCCACGCTCCCCGCACGGGGAGCGACGGCTCGGTCTCGGCAGAAGGAAGGAAAGAAAATATTTCAATCCACGCTCCCCGCACGGGGAGCGACAATACGCGGGAATTTCCAAAAACTGGCGCGGCTCATTTCAATCCACGCTCCCCGCACGGGGAGCGACGAGAGGATTTATCAACATTTGACATTTACTCACGGATTTCAATCCACGCTCCCCGCACGGGGAGCGACTTCCAGCACCTTTGCGGATTTGCTCGGCTCTGCGCATTTCAATCCACGCTCCCCGCACGGGGAGCGACGAGCAGGCGAAAGCCGCCTACGACGCGCTGATTCAATTTCAATCCACGCTCCCCGCACGGGGAGCGACCGAAGCGGTGCTGGAAGGACTGCTGTTCACCTGCCAATTTCAATCCACGCTCCCCGCACGGGGAGCGACATCATCAATAACAGTACATTTGAAACCATCAAGATTTCAATCCACGCTCCCCGCACGGGGAGCGACCGAGAATCTCCTGCACACGGTGCGGGACTACATTATTTCAATCCACGCTCCCCGCACGGGGAGCGACATGCGCCACACCAGCGCCGCCCGTCTGCATTTGATTTCAACCACGCTCCCCGCACGGGGAGCGACGCGACGCTATCGCGCCGCTTCCTACTCAGCGAGATTTCAATCCACGCTCCCCGCACGGGGAGCGACGGCAATCCAGCGGTGCAATGTCAATGACCCAAATTATTTCAATCCACGCTCCCCGCACGGGGAGCGACGGCGTGTCGCTGCCGCGCGAACTGCGGCGCATATATTTCAATCCACGCTCCCCGCACGGGGAGCGACAAGCGCCATCTGTTTCCTTCCTGCCGGGAACCTATTTCAATCCACGCTCCCCGCACGGGGAGCGACTCAAATTAAGCGGCCGGACTTCCCGGCAGAAGGAATTTCAATCCACGCTCCCCGCACGGGGAGCGACGGGCAACTTGCTACGGAATTAGGTAACGTAGAGGCTATTTCAATCCACGCTCCCCGCACGGGGAGCGACCTCATCGACTAACAGCGCAAAAAGCGCAAAGATAGATTTCAATCCACGCTCCCCGCACGGGGAGCGACAGATACTTCAGCAATCACTAATTGCTACGGAACCATTTCAATCCACGCTCCCCGCACGGGGAGCGACCCTCTATGTCGTCCTCTGCATCCATCTCGCAAATATTTCAATCCACGCTCCCCGCACGGGGAGCGACCCTGTGACGTTCTTGCTACCTACTGGGAATCATTATTTCAATCCACGCTCCCCGCACGGGGAGCGACTGCGCCTAGCCCCGACCCCAATAATTACAAGCAATTTCAATCCACGCTCCCCGCACGGGGAGCGACCAAATGGAAGAAAAAACCAAGACGGCTGGAACGGATTTCAATCCACGCTCCCCGCACGGGGAGCGACGCCCGGCAGAATGGAGGACCCCCATGATCTACAAATTTCAATCCACGCTCCCCGCACGGGGAGCGACAGAGATGAAGCTGCCGAATTCGTCCGCCGACTTATTTCAATCCACGCTCCCCGCACGGGGAGCGACAAGAAAAAGGGGTTCAAGCGCTGCCGCCTCGACATTTCAATCCACGCTCCCCGCACGGGGAGCGACCGGCAGAGGAAAATCCGGGATTTTATATCACCTCGATTTCAATCCACGCTCCCCGCACGGGGAGCGACGGAACGGACGATGGCACTTGCCAACTGCCAGACAGATTTCAATCCACGCTCCCCGCACGGGGAGCGACCTGTCGTGACTGCCGAGGAAAACGCCGAGGCGGTTATTTCAATCCACGCTCCCCGCACGGGGAGCGACTAAAAACGGTCAATATCCAGAACGGATGAAGGGATTTCAATCCACGCTCCCCGCACGGGGAGCGACGTGGTGTAGACTTTGAGCTGTTCGGGCGTGCCGATTTCAATCCACGCTCCCCGCACGGGGAGCGACAATATGTATCTTGATAAACCCGTTTTGCAGACAAAATTTCAATCCACGCTCCCCGCACGGGGAGCGACTGTTCGTTATTCTATATTTGAAACCTTGAAATGATTTCAATCCACGCTCCCCGCACGGGGAGCGACGCCGGTTCTCATGGCGGCGGCGCGCGGAACGGATATTTCAATCCACGCTCCCCGCACGGGGAGCGACCACTGGGGATCACCAAAAACAAGCGGAAAAGGCATTTCAATCCACGCTCCCCGCACGGGGAGCGACGGCCGACAAAGACTATTTGCCAGCCGAATATAGGATTTCAATCCACGCTCCCCGCACGGGGAGCGACTTGTTATACACCAACTGCAATCCAGTCCACAGCATTTCAATCCACGCTCCCCGCACGGGGAGCGACGCAGAGGATCCAAATCAAGACGGGCGCACGCCCGATTTCAATCCACGCTCCCCGCACGGGGAGCGACTTCGGTAAAGCCCGCAGACTGATAATCAATAATGATTTCAATCCACGCTCCCCGCACGGGGAGCGACAGCACCAGTTTCGGTAATCAGAGGCGAACATAACAATTTCAATCCACGCTCCCCGCACGGGGAGCGACAATCAACGAAATCTTGAACCGATATATTAGAAGATTTCAATCCACGCTCCCCGCACGGGGAGCGACAATATGTATCTTGATAAACCCGTTTTGCAGACAAAATTTCAATCCACGCTCCCCGCACGGGGAGCGACTGTTGCAATCAGCGACTTAAGTAGGGGCGGATACATTTCAATCCACGCTCCCCGCACGGGGAGCGACCAAATGGTTTCCTGAAAAGCCTCCAACGGCTGGTATTTCAATCCACGCTCCCCGCACGGGGAGCGACGAAAAGTCCACTTGAATTGACTTGTCAGCTTTTGATTTCAATCCACGCTCCCCGCACGGGGAGCGACAAGTTGTATATCAACGCCTATGTTGCAATCAGCCATTTCAATCCACGCTCCCCGCACGGGGAGCGACCCCGCGCGGGGGACGAACGAGGCGGCGGAAAGGCATTTCAATCCACGCTCCCCGCACGGGGAGCGACCGCCGTCGCCGCGCTTATGATCGCTGTAAACGGTATTTCAATCCACGCTCCCCGCACGGGGAGCGACCGGAGAAGCCACCAGCGGCGCACCAGCCGCCGGAGATTTCAATCCACGCTCCCCGCACGGGGAGCGACCCAGCGGCGCACCAGCCGCCGGAGGAAGCAGAGATTTCAATCCACGCTCCCCGCACGGGGAGCGACGCGTCGCCCGAATATCGTCTTGTGCGCGAAACCCGATATTTCAATCCACGCTCCCCGCACGGGGAGCGACGCGCTGGAAAAAATCGGCACGAAACCGGCAGACTCATTTCAATCCACGCTCCCCGCACGGGGAGCGACACGACACGACGGACGGCGACGCACAAGCGCCGCCGCATTTCAATCCACGCTCCCCGCACGGGGAGCGACCTGCACGCTGGCGGACGTCGTGCGGGGCACGGCGATTTCAATCCACGCTCCCCGCACGGGGAGCGACTTCCTTCCGCCACGCGGGCGTTTGGTACATACCGATTTCAATCCACGCTCCCCGCACGGGGAGCGACCAAATGGACAGCGCTGAAAGGGCTGATTACAGAATTTCAATCCACGCTCCCCGCACGGGGAGCGACTTGTCCCGGAACGCCTTCTGGATTTGCGCAAAAAATTTCAATCCACGCTCCCCGCACGGGGAGCGACAAACGGGCAGCGAGAACCATTTGCGCGACACCACATTTCAATCCACGCTCCCCGCACGGGGAGCGACGGGCGCGAATGTCGGGAACATGAGAACCAGCAAGAAATTTCAATCCACGCTCCCCGCACGGGGAGCGACCGCAAGCTGTTCCGCCGAAAGCTGTTTGCCGCGCTATTTCAATCCACGCTCCCCGCACGGGGAGCGACCGCAAAATCAAGCCGCCGGGCTGCGTCTCGGCAATTTCAATCCACGCTCCCCGCACGGGGAGCGACTGACTGGTTCACGTTATTTTTCGTTTTCGGCATATTTCAATCCACGCTCCCCGCACGGGGAGCGACTGCGAAGCGAGAACAACGTCAATATCCGGGTGCTATTTCAATCCACGCTCCCCGCACGGGGAGCGACGCTCAAGCCCTGTCAGCGTGTTATACTCTGTAAATTTCAATCCACGCTCCCCGCACGGGGAGCGACTTTACGGGAACGAGAAATACGCCTGTGAGCTGCTATTTCAATCCACGCTCCCCGCACGGGGAGCGACTTTCGTTACTTTTCTGTGCGTGTACGACAAAAGTCATTTCAATCCACGCTCCCCGCACGGGGAGCGACAGCGCAAAGTAACAATTCTGTCGATCAGAATCATAGGCTTTGCACAAAAAGTATACCACAAAACAGTCCTTTTGAGAATTAGCTTAGCCGAAAATGCGGTAATTTTGCCGAAAAGACCGCAAAATCCGGTGCGAACCTCCCTGCAAAAGGCTGGAGGCTTGCGCTTCGCACGGGCGATTCGCGCGGCGCGCCCTTACAGCATCAGCAGCCCTTCCGGGGCGTAGCTCGTCTTCACGCCAATGTGCTCAATCCGGCTTTCGTAGTGATTGCCGAGGTTGTAAAAGCGCAAACTGTCCTTTTCCGGGTCAATCAGCTGCCGAAGTTCCGCCTGAAGCAGCTTGTACTGTGCGGCATCCAAAGAGCACTCAAATACGGAATTCTGCACGCGCTGACCGTGAACGACGCAGCGCTTGGCGACTTGCCGCAAGCGGCGTTTGCCGTCTGCATCGACGGTGGAAACATCGTAGGTGATTAGAACCAGCATCGGGAACGCCTCACTTTCGGGTTATTTCCAGAGGAATGGGGGATAACCGTCTGTGTCGCCGCGGAGGGTGCGCGCAAGCAGCAGCGCCTGTACATAGGGAACAAGCCCCCACATGATTTTCTCTTTCAGGAACGGGTGGGTGATTTCTTCGCGTTTGCGGTTTTGCCACGCGGTCAAGAACTGCTTGCGCCCGGCATCGTTCAAGAAGACGGCGCCGCTTTCCTGCCGGTCGAAGTGCTTGTCCTGCAGCACACGGTTGTTCACCAGCGTGATGCAGAGGCGATCTGCCATCGGGGCGCGCAGTTCTTCCATCAGGTCAAGGGCGAGCGACGTGCGCCCCGGACGGTCGCGGTGCATGAAGCCGACGTAAGCATCCAGCCCGACGCTTTCCAGCGCGGCAGCGCAGTCGTTGGCGAGCAGCACATAGGCGAAGGAGAGCAGGGCGTTCATGTTGTCCTGCGGCGGGCGGCGATTGCGGCCGTTCAGCAAGAAATCCGCCTTTTGAGTCAGTATCATTTCGTCGAATACCGAAAAATAATCGGCGGATGCGTCGCCTTCCAGCCCGCGCAGCACATCTAAATCAACCGCTGATTCAATTTGCGGCAGCTTGGCATCTAACGCAGCGGAAACATTCTTGAGTGCCTGCACATTCACGCGCAAGGCGTGGTCACGGATGGTACGCTCCAGCATCCAGCGCTGATTGTATACCTTGCCGAAGATGAAATTCCGTGCAATCAGGCAGCTGGCGGATAGGCTGTCGGCGCGCCGATACTGCTCACGGCGCAGCAGAACATTGCCGCGCTCGCTGCCGCAGACGCGCGCTAAAAATCGCCCGCGCGGCGTCAGAAACGTCAGCCCGATACCGCGCGCCGCGCAAGCACCCATGAGTGCTGGACTTGCGCCTTTGTAGGAGAAAGTCAGAATGCCCTCCAGCATCAGCAGGGGATACTGCGCGCGCTTTTCCTCGCCCACATGGACGACGATATTCTCGTTTTCCAGCGACAAGTAGGCGTCTTCCGTCGTCACGAACAGCGTATTCAGCATCTTTCTCATGGCGAATCCTCCGCAATACGGGCGTGCATGTAGGCGCGGACGCTGCCAGTTCGGCTGAGCCGCGGAACGCATACATCCTTGAGCGAGCAGGCATTGCAGCCCTTGTGCGCCCGAACGGATGGCGTATGTCCGCGCGCCTGATTCTCCAGCAGTTCCGCAAGAAGAGATAGCGTCCGCGCACGGAGGAATTCATCCAGCGCAACCCGCGTCCGCCGGCGGGACTCGCCATAAAACAAGCTGCCCTCCGGGATGGCGCAGCAGAGCATCTCCTCCAAGCAGAGCGCCTGTGCGCACAGCTGCACCTCGTCGGCATCCTGCGTTTTGTCCGATCCCTTTTTGTATTCTACCGGGTACGGCAGCCACAGCCCTTCGCGCCCGTGCAGCGCAACACCGTCGGGACTGCGGTGGAACTCCACCACGTCGCTGACGCCGTGCAGGTGCAGGCGGGCGGATTCCAGCCGCACTCCGCGCAGAATCAGCGTATCGCCGCGCAATTCCGCTTCCGGGCCGTGATGCGCCGTTTGGTGGAACACTTGCCCCTCCGCCGTGTGCGCATTTTCTGCCCACTGCTGCTCCAGAAAAATCAATCCCCATTGGCGGCGGCAGTAGGCGTAATGCTGCAAGGCGGAGAGGGTCGTGTCCTGTTGCGTCACCCCTTCACTTCGCAGGTGACGCCGTCCGGCAGATTCGCGTCATCCACCGTCCATTCGTAGTCCGTAAAGCTGCGCGGAACCGTCACGTCCGCCTTACGCGCTACACGCACGCGTTCAAACAGCTTCCACGCGGGGGCGTTGCCCAGTTCCTTCTCATGGCGGAAGATGATGAGCTTGCGCACTGCCATCATGCCGCGCGCGGCGGAGTGGTCGTTTTCAAACATGTTGAGGATGGCATCCCACAACAGGGCGAGGTCTTCTTCGCTGAATCCCGTGGTCTTGCGCGCCAGATTTGCGGATACGAACCCTTCCACGCGGTACAGCCCGTAGGGGACGATGTACTTGCGCCCCATTTCGGTGCCCTTCTTCTCCGCGTCCTTTTCCGTCGTGATGGCGACGCGGGTGATGGTGATTTCCTGCGGCACAATGGGGTCAACGCTGCGGGCAAAGCCCAGCTGCACCGGCCCGCGCACCTGACCGCAGTTCAGCGATGCCTTGACAAACGTCGTCATCACCGCGCCGAACGTCCGGATGTCGTAGTAGTGGCTGCACATATAATCGCGCAGCTTGCGGTCAATCTCCGGGTCATTCGACTTCAGTTTCTTTTTGAGGTCGTCCTCCTTGATGTCGCCGTAGCCGCAGGCCTCCAGCCCTTCACGGTCGCAGCGATTCAGCGGAACGCCATCCTGAATATAGATGCCGTAATGTGGGTCGCCCTCCTTGACGGTCGCCACATAGTCGCGAATCTTGCGCTTCAGGCACACGTCCGTCACCAGCCCAAGACCCGTTTCCGGGTCGGTGCGGGGCATATTGCCGGCATCGGGGTCACCGTTGGGATTGCCGTTCTGCACGTCGAACAGTACCACGAAATCATAGCGATTGCGAATCACATCAGACATTGCTGTTTTCCTCCTTTTTCGTGAAGAACTTCTGCTTCTGGTGATAGTAGCCCAGCTGGAAAATACCCTGATCCTGCAGGTTCAGGCGCGCAGGGTAGCTGTCAGTCAAGCGCCCGCACAGTTCCGTCATCTGCTTGTCGTAATAAATGAAATAGCCGGTATCAAGTTTCTTCAGGTGACTCTGCGCCAGCTTCAGCAGCGTCGGGAAAACGATGCTGGGCGTTGCGCAGGCAGCGTTGAAGTAACGATCCATGATGGTAGCGTTGATGCCGGGATTTGCCTTCTGCTGGAGGCTTTCCAGCACCGCAAAGAGACGACCCAGCACATATGGTGCGTAATTCGTCTGTTCGTTGAGTTGCACGTCGATGACCTCCTTGTACTGTGGATTGCTGCCGTTTTTCAGCAGCCACGCTTTGAGAATTGCCGCCTTGCCGCGGCTGACACTGTGCTCCGCATGGATGCGCAGCTCTGTTTGCGTCAGCAGCGAAACAGGGTAAGGCGTATCGCCGAGAATGGCGCGGAGCAAATCGCCCACCAGATGCGACGGCGGCAGCTTGTCCCTGCTGTTGGGATTCGCTGTTTCCTTGAGCAGCGAATAGGCGGAAAGTGTTTCACGCGTGTCATAGGATGGGCGAATGATGTTCAAACGCTCCTGATGACGCGCCAAATTCGCGGCAAAATCGCCAAACGTCCCTTGCAGGAAGAAACGAACCGACAGACGGGACGCATTCGGCGACAGCCCCAGAATGTAGAAGGGTGTACGGGAATCCAGCGGAATATTCTCCCACTGAAGACCATGTCCAAGGCGGATGGCTTTCATGATGCCGTCCAGCGTATTCTGCGTCATGTCTTCGTTAGTCCCCAGCAGAGCGGCAAAACAGTCGCTGTAAGCGGATTGCGCCGTTTCTGCCCAGTAAACGAGGGTGGCAGATCCCAGCAGACTGTGATAATTCTTCTCGCGCAGCATGTAATTGAGTGCTTCACCGTAGGCAAAGGCGGCGTGATTTCCGACGGGGGCGTTCAAGCCCTGCCCCTTATTCCGCCCATAGGATTCAAAAGCGAGGGCATTGAAGGAAACCAGCGATGCGCCGGAAGACTGCGCGCCCACAACGCCCTTGATGCTTGGATGCAGCATGGCAATGGTGTCCTCATCGCCTGTAACCAGACAGTGGCCTTGTACCGCATCGCTCTTGCCGTCGGCAACGCTCGCCTCCCACGCGGCACGAATTTCCGACACTTCGTGCGCCATTTCGGGTTTGCCTGAGGCGCCCATCATGCAGAAAACGAGATTGCCGCCCTTGCACAGGTCATCGAAATGCTCCTGCAGGGCAGGGGACTGCGCCGCCTTTTCAGGCTGCCAAGTATCGAAGAAACGGAGAATCGCTTGCGCCATCGGGCAGGATACGCCGTCCAGCAGCTCGTGATGCTTTTTGGCACTGGTTTGGAAACAGGCTTCCGCTTCTTTGGCGGGGTTTTTGCCTGTGCCGTTGTACGGCTCATTGGTGATGCCCAGCAGGTACTTGGCATTGTCGCAGAGAAAGCAGGCTGCCCTGCCGCTGGTGCGCTTGACGGGCGTTGGCAGAAAGTCCTGCACCGGAAGCAGCTTGCCCTTATCGTTTGCCGCGCCGAGCATTTCTACCGACGACACCTGCCCGTCAGCAGTCAGACACAAGCCCCACTGCACCTTGACGGCGGACCAGCCGGGACGCTTCAACGTGCCCTGTGCGGCGAGCGAATCGTAGCACCGCACGAGCGATTGCAGAATCATTTCACCACCTCACAGTCTGTCAAGTCAATCACGCCATGCACCATCTGCGCCCGGAAGAACATCGGCTGGATGTTTTCCAAATCAGAATAGTCCATATCAAAAATCATATAGCCCAAATCCCGCGTTTCGTCGATGGTGGGGATGTCGCCGCCCTCCCAGAGCCGGAAATGCGCCGTACATTCTCGACAGCCAAGATACGGCTGCATGTACGCTTGACCGCTGCGAAGACGCCGCTTCACGATGTCCTGAAACTTGCCGGGATTGTCCGACGGATTGGCTTTGTCGGTCATCTCGAAGTGAGCTTCAATGACGTAGTGCACGTTTCGCAGCATGGTGGTAGCGCGCTGCTGAATATCGGCGTTTCGGTCGATGTAGGAGCGCTTCTTGCCGTTGGCTTCGGTCAGCACGTTGCTGGCGGAAATCTTAGATGCCACTTCGTTGCGGAGAATGTTCGTGAAGCGGATGGGCTTGCAGACGTAGATTTTATCCACATGCCATTTTAGGCCTGGATGGTAGTATACACTTTCTACCATTCCGCGGGCGGCGCTGGGCGTGGGAACGTCATAGCTGACACGCTCAACCTTCATTTCAGGCCGGGTGAAGCAAGCGTACTCGCCCCACACCTCCATTTTGATGGACATTGGTTCACCTCCTCATTCTTACTTCTCAATCAACACTTGCCGATGTGGGCAAGTGACAGTTCGCAAGGGGACGAATGGGTGTATCGTCAGCAACTCACTTCCTTTCGTTTGACAAGAACAGTATAGCACGGCACAGCGTATATGTCAAGAAGAAAATTCACTAAACTAGAAAATAATTTAGAGGTTGAACAGAACTATCAATCATGGTTTGACACGCCAGCGAAAAGATGATAAAATGCCAAAGTCGGATGGAAACGGCGGGCAATTCGCTGCTTCTATCTGTGGGTTGAAATACTAAGCTAGACAATCGTCTAACGGGGCGGGCGGTGAGCGCAATGCTTGCCGCCCGTTTCAGTTTTCCTTCATTATATATGTCAGGCGAATAGCCCCAGTCCGCTCGTGCAGCTGACCTGCAAGCCGCATTCCGGCGTGTACAATTTGATGTCGCTCAGAATGCCGCAGTGCGCATCGGCAATTTCCGTGACGCCGCCGATGCTGCACAACGCCTGATACTCGCGGCGGTAGATACTCACGCCGCAGCGCCCCAGGCGGCGGAAAAGCTCACGCGAATAGTGCCCATCACGCAGGGCTTTGATGTCCTCGCTGTTTTCAGGTGTCGGAATGTACACCGTTATCGTATCTGTGTCGATAAAGCGGAAATGCTCGGCGGTTTCGCGGAAAGCAAATCTTGCTTCGGATGACAGCGTTTTGCTGGTATCCAGTAAATCATTTTCGGACGAAACGGGTCGTGAACGCTGCTGATTTTCGCCGCGCTTGAAAAGCAAATCGCAAAAATACGCGTGGATGGCTTTGCGGCTGCCGATGTCCTCTGCATATAGGCGCAGCACTGTGCGGCAGCTTTCAATGTTTGGGCGCATGATGGGTGGAACCGCGTGTTCGGTCTGGTAGATGTGGACGATGCTGTCCTGCGCCGCTTCCTTTCCCTCGCGATTGCAGCGTCCGGCGGCTTGCAGAATGCTGTCCAGTCCGGCTAATTCGCGGTATACGGTCGGAAAATCCACGTCAACGCCCGCTTCAATCAGGCTGGTGGAGATGACGCGGCAGCACTGCTTCTTGTCTAAGCGTTCGCGAATTGTGGCAATGGTGCGTTCACGGTTGATGGCGTTCATCAGCGTGGAGAGGTGGAAACGTCCCTCTTCCGGCAGGGCTTCGTACAGGCTGCGCGCCTGTTTGCGGGAATTGACGATGCACAGCACGGCATTTTCCTGACGAATCCGCGCGGCTAATTCCTCGTCCGAAAGCGTCCCGTCCTGCTGGAAGGTGACGCGGCGAAGGCTGCTGAACAGCGCATCCGGGTCGGGAACAAGCTCTTGAATGCGGGTGCCCGCGGTGAAGCCGCTGAAAATGGACAGCAATTCGGGCTGCGTCGCGGTACAGAGAACGGCGGTGACGCCGTAATGCTGCACCAGCTGGTCGATTACCGAGACGCAGGGGCGCATCAGCGAAATCGGCAGCGTCTGCGCCTCGTCGAAAATCACCACGCTGTTGGCGACGTTGTGGAGTTTGCGGCAGCGGCCGGGCTTGGCGGCGTAGAAGGATTCAAAGAACTGCACGGCGGTCGTGACGATGACGGGGGCATCCCAGTTTTCGCAGGCAAGGCGCTTGCGGAGGGCATCGGGCGTTTCGGCATCCGTATCGGGCAAATCCACCTGACTGTGATGCTCCACCACGTTCTCATCGCCCAGAATCTCCTGAAAGACCTTCGCATTTTGGTCGATAATGCTGGTGTAGGGGATGACGTAGATGATGCGCTTCATCCCATGCTTCACTGCGTGGCTGAGCGCAAAGGCAAGCGACGAAACCGTTTTGCCGCCGCCCGTGGGGACGGTCAGGCTGTACAAGCCCTGCGGATCTTCGCTGCCACGCAGGCAGCGCCGCAGCACCTCGTTGCGCAGCGCGCAGAGGTCGGACTTGGGCTCTTCCAGCCATTTGGCAACGTGCGCTTGCAGCTTTTCCAGCAGCGCGGGCATGGAATCGCCGATGCCGCGCGGCTTTTCTTCCTTGCTGAGCGCGCGCTCCGTATCCAGAAAATCAGCATCCACCAGACAGGAGAACAGCATCCGGATGTACATGGCAGTCAGGCGCACATCATTCCGTGGAAGCCACGGCGGTGTGAGCTGAACGCCTGTTGGCAGTGAAATCTCACTGCGCCACGCGGAGGGATCGTCGCCGCCGGTCAGCTTTTTGTTCAGCCGTGCGCACAATGTGCCATCATCGAGGCTGAGACGGGTTCCCAAGTCGGGCAGACCGCCGTGATGCCCCGCAATGGCAAACGCCGCGTGCATATCGTCCAAATCTGCCGCCGCCTTCGCACCTGCCGTGCTGTGGTCCAACTTGGCGGTGTGTTCCGGGTCACGCTGGCGGCGCTGCCCGTTGGGGCTGTACTTGCCGATATCGTGCAGCAAGGCTGTTCTTTCGGCGTGAGAACTCGATCCAAAAGAAGCGGCGAATTTCGCAGAACGCGTCGCTGTGCCTTCCAAATGCTCCTTGAGTGGCTGATAGCTGCCGTCCTCGCGGAGGTGGGTGACGTATTCCATACAGAAAACCCTCCCGATATAATCAATTTGTGTGTATCTAATGTTAATAATAGTATAGCATCATAATAACCTGCTGTCAAGAAAAATAAAACTATCGAGCACTTGTTGTCAAGCACTTCCGGGAAAAACAATGCGCAAAGCAGGAATATATTTGTGCGCTGCTGCCCTTGCAATGCCGCCGCCAAAATGGTATGATGGAAATGAACAAAAAAATACAAAAAAGGAGTCTTCCACATGGCAAAGAAAACGAAAGCCCAGCCGAAAGCGCGTAAAACAATCACCTCCAATAATCTCGCTGATTTATCAAAACTCGTCAAAGAGCTTGCACAAGACGATGAAAATCCGGAAAATCAGCAAAAGCCATCGGCGCTTGACAAAAAAATCATCTACAATGAGTTCCAGAATTCAACGTACACGCTGGTGTCGCCGATGGCGTACCTTATTGGCATCGACAAAGAAAACTTTGGCGAAGAAAATGCAAGGCCATTTCTGCTGAAAAGCTACGAAGAACTGGACGCGCACAAAGAGGCGCGCATTATCCGCAATCTGTGCCGCATTCGCACGGCGATGGAACGCAATTATCCAGCCATTGTGAGTGAATTTCGCATGAGTTTCCGCAATATCGGCAGCGTGCCGAATCTCATTCCATCAGAAGCGGTGGCGCAGCTGGAACAGGACGGCGTCAGAATTTACAAAGCAAAGCCGGATATTGACGAATACATTATCAGCATCAATTGTGAAATCAGCAACCGAATCAATCAAGTGGCGCGCTTTTTCCCGGAATGGGTGAAGTGGGACTATGTGAAACCCATTTTCCTGATGCCGAACGGGACGAAGAAAGATGGCGTCAAAAAAGCAGGGGAATACTATAAAAGCGATACCCGCCGCTACCCGTTCCACTGCTGGATTAACTGGGATGCCGTTTCCACAAGCCCGGAGAGCAAGGGGAACATCCTCTATAATGATGAAAAATTCGTAACGATTCTCTATGAGCGCCACGAGGACCGCTTTGAAAACCTGTCGCTGGTGCGCGATGCGGGCAACCACACGATGCGCAATCTGGGCAGGCTGCTGGGGCAGTGCAAAAAATGCCTGATTGCGGTGGACTGCGAAAATTCGGATGCCGTGAAGCTCGCGGCGGCGCTGAGCAGCCTCCCGACCGAGCAGCTGGGCAAAATATCCAAGGTGATTCTGTTTGACAGCGAGTATACAACGGCACAATGGAAAACGCTGGTTGACCGCACGCTCTCTACGGCGGTGGATGAAAAAGCGAACCTTGAGCTGGAACATATTAAGGTCGAGCGGCTGAACCAGAACAAATCGCAGTGCGATATGGCGCTGGCGGTGCGGACAAGCCGCGAAGTGTATACCTCCGGCGTGGATGCGGTCATCCTTGTGTCGTCGGACAGCGACTACTGGGCGATGATTCGCCAGCTGGACAGCGTCCGCTTCCTTGTTATGCTGGAGAAGGGCAAAACAGGCATGGCCATCATGGACACCTTGGCGCGGCATGAAATCCCGTTCTGCTTCATTGACGACTTCTGCACGGAGGCGTCGTACAACATCAAAACCAGTACGCTGATCAATGCAATTCAGGAGCAAATCAATCAGCAGCTGGCGGGAGAAAGCACGAAACCATTCAACGTTCGCGAGATGATGGAGACGGCGCTGCAAAACTCGTGGATTATGATGACGGACAAGGAGAAGGAAGCGTTTTACAAGCGATACTTGCTGTGTATGAAACTGAATGTCAGCCCGGATGGCGCGGTCAGCATCACGCTGGGATAAAGGGCAGCGCCTCTGAACGGTGGAGCGAAGGAAGGCTTTGCTTGATGACTTGCCATTTCTGAACCTGCATGTGCCCTTTTAAACAGCATCGGCACAGCGCCAAGTTTTCATTTGACGCTGTGCCGATGATTTTGTATGATGCTATTTCCGAATTGGTTCATCACGGAATCGACAAAGAAGGAAAGATGCGGTTTTATCCTCTTTTTCCTTATTCCTTTATATTCCTCACGCTGCCTCTTTCCACAAGGTGCACCGGCAAAATAACCTTCTTCTGCGCAATCTCTTCCTTCCGCAGCTGCGCCAAAATCATCTCCGTCGCCAAAGTACCTTTCTTCTCCGAATCCTGATGAATCGTCGTCAGCCCCGGAATCGCCAGCTGCGAAATATAATGATCATCAAAGCCCACAATCGACTTATCGCGCGGCACACTTACCCCGCACTCATGCAGACCGGACATGATGCCCGCCGCCAGAATATCCGCCGAGGCGAAAATCCCCGTGATTTCGGGACGTGTGCTGAGCTGATGCCCCAGCTTCTTGCCCTCCTGCACGGAAATTTCCTGCGTAAAGACAAGCGCCGGGTCGTACGGCACGCCGTATTCCGCCAAGGCGCGGCGGTAGCCCTGCAGGCGCAGTTCGATAACGCCCGCGGGGGAAATCGGCGGCGACGCGAACGCAATCACGCGGTGGCCGTTCTCCAGCAGGTGCTTCGTGGCGAGGTAGCCGCCTTTTTCATCCTCCAAGCCGACGCAGCAGATGTTCGGGTCGTCCACATAGCTGTCGATGAGGACGACGGGAATGCCCAGCTTTGCTACGGCATCGAAGAACGAATCCTGAAACAGCCCCGTCATAATCAGCCCGGAGAGCCGCCAACTGTGAATCAGCCCCTCCAGCGCGGCGACGCTTTCGGCGGAGCGCAGCATCAGGTAGTAGCCGGCTTCACGGGTGCGCTGCTCGACGCTGGCGGCGACGCTGCTCATGAAGGGGTCGCTGACGGTGCTGCCGGTGGTGCGCGGCGTGATGTAAGTGACCATGGCGATGATGGCGGACTGGTCGTTCGCCAGCGAGCGCGCGGACATGCTGGGAACGTAGTGTTCGCGCTCGATAATCTCCCAGATTTTTGCAACCTTCTTTTCGGAAACGCGGCTTTTGCGGTTATGCACCACGTTGGAAACGGTTGTAATGCTTACGCCTGCTTCGGCGGCAATGTCTTTGAGTGTGACCATGCGATGCTCCATATTTCATGCAGTGTTTTAGGCGTGGTAATCTGCGCGGATCAAAGAGAACGGACGAAGTCCGCGAAGTCCGTGCGCATCATAAAAAGTATACCAGTCTTTGAAGTTGTTCGCAAGCGGTTTCTGGAAAAAAATCCGTAAAAGAAGGGGGAGACAGCCGAAACTGTCCCCCCTTTTTGAACGTTTTGGAATTATTCCAGTTCAGCCAGATAGTCCTTAATCGGCAGGTCGCCGGGCTTGCCGGTTTCCGGCGCGGTCAGACCAGCCTGAATGGTTTCGGAGCTGGTAGCGTCGATGGGCGCAACGGCTTCAGAGAAGGTGATTTCGTCCAGGTAGATGACGCACTTGGCGAACGCGCGGATGTGCAGGGCGTTGGTCATGCCCGGGAAGCCGGACGCTTCGAGGTCGATGACGAGATCCTGCCATTCGGTGGTGATGACCGGGTGCGTGCCGTCCGCCAGCACAAGGTCAGAGAAGCGCGCCGCGTAGAACTTGGCGTCTTCCGGATGCCAGTCCATGATCAGCTTGTTCTCTTCGCCGCCTTCCGCGCCCTTGATGCGGATGGTCAGATACTTGCAGTAGGAAACGCCGTCCAGACCCCACATGTCAACGGCTTCGCCCCAGTTCGCCATCCAGTCGGCGGCATGGGCGTAGTAGTCGTCTTCGCTGTCGTAGTCTTCCGGGTCATACGCCTTGGGGCGCATGTCGAGCTTCAGCGCGCCGTCCTCATTCTTTGCGCGCAGGTTCGCCCAGTTGTCCCACCAGAGGTGCACGCCGTTGGGCGCAAGCTCAGGCTTGGCATTCGGGTCACGGTCGTCAAAGTTGTCCCACAGGTAGGTTTCGCCTTCAGCGAACGCAACAGCTGCCATCGCGAACACCATCGTCAGGGAAAGCAGGAAAGCAAGGAACTTCTTCATGGGGATACCTCCTTTATGATGTTGACGGGTGGATAGGTTTAACGCTCAACCTATCGTTGACATGATTATAACATACCATTTGCCACATGTCAAGAGGGGAAAAGAGGCTTTTTCTGAAAATTTTTATCTTCAGGCACATTGCACATTTCAAAATTTCCTGCTATAATCATGGCATGGGTTTAGCGCTTAACTAAATGCGGACAATTTCCACACACTGGAAACGCCGCGGCGAACAAGGAGGACATGAACGATGAAGAGAACCACCCCCATCCTGATGCTTGTGCTGATGCTTCTGCTGACCGCGTGGATGATGCCCGCGACTGCCGAAGAGAATCCGACGCTGCTGACCCTCTACGAAGGCCCGAAGACGATGACGACCTCCGCAACGGCGAAAGTTACCGCGAACGGCAACGACCTGTTCGTCTATGACGTGATGGTCAACCACGAACACATCTGGAACGCCAACACCCAGCCGACGACCACGCCTATGACCTATTTCGACTTCGAGGGCAAAGTGCGCATCGAGGTTGAAATGCCCGGTCTGCCGGACAAAGTGGAGAGCGCCGTCGTCATTCCGCAGTCGTGGGGGATTACGCCCGAAGTCAAGGACGGCAAAGTTTCCTTCATAATTACGGAGCCGGGGCAGTACACCGTTGTCTTCAACGATAACGTCAACAAGGCGCTGCACATCTTCGCCAATCCGCTGGAAACGGACGTCCCCGATCCCGACGACCCGAATGTCTACTATATCCCCTCCGGCGAGTGGGTCATGGACGCCATCGCGCTGGAAGACGGGCAGACGCTCTATATCTCCGGCGGCGCGGTGCTGCATTCCATCATCTCCGTCAATAACGCCAAGAACGTCCGCATCTGCGGGCGCGGCATCATCGACGGCAGCGACTACGATGCGTGGAATCAGCCCGGCTCGTATGCGCGCGTCCCGATTGATCTCAATCACGCAAAGGATGTCACCATCGACGGCATTATCGTCGCCAATTCCAACTGCTGGAATGTCAATTCTTACTCCTCCAAGCATGTGGAAATCAACAACGTCAAGGTCATTTCCGGCCGTCAAAATGGCGACGGCTTCACCTTCCAGTCCTGCACCGACCACACCGTGACGAACAGCTTCGCCCGCACATGGGATGACAGCCTCGTCATCAAGAACTACTCCGGCTCCACCAAGGGCATCACCTTCCGCAACATGCAGGTATGGACGGACCTCGCCCAGTCCATGGAAATCGGCTACGAAACCGACAAGGGCTGGACGCTTGACCCCGAAATCAGCGATGTGCTGTTTGAGAACATCACCGTGCTGTACAACTTCCACAAGCCCGTTATCAGCATCCATAACAGCGACGATGCGTATGTGCACGCCATCGTCTACCGCAATATCGTCGTCGAAAACGCCTTCATGCAGGGTGATAACGGCAATAATAAGGAATTGATTGAGATGACGCTGCAAAATTCGGCGTGGTCGACGGTCAAGGATGAGTTTGGGTCGATTGATGATGTGCTGATTGATGGCCTGACGGTGCTTCGGACGCTGGATGGGAAAGTGCCGGCGTCGAGATTGTCGGGGTATGGGGAGGAGAATCGGATTACGAATGTGACCTTGCGGAATGTGACGATTCTGGGGGAGAAGATGACGAATTTGAAGCAGATGAAGCTGCGGTATGATGATTATTGTGAGGGGATTGTTGTAGAGTAAGCCAAAAGAGGATAAACACGCGGAAGAAGTAAGGGAAAAGCGCTCAACTCAATCGCGCGAAGGGGTCAAGGGGCAATTGCCCCTTGCAGGGTCAAGGGACAGCGTCCCTTGTGG
>OLSN01001287.1_pt1 | contig 22355 bp, 15 predicted proteins | sample 1672411 | NCBI WGS metagenome assembly OLSN01 (sample SAMEA3136683, study PRJEB25190) | human gut metagenome | biome: human gut; feature: human-associated habitat; material: faeces | place: Austria | collected 2013 | reverse complement strand
TATAAACCGGAAGAAAACATCATCGTCGGAAACGTTGCCCTCTACGGCGCAACGAGCGGTGAGGCGTACATCAACGGTATCGCAGGAGAGCGTTTCTGTGTCAGAAACTCCGGTGCTTACGCCGTTGTCGAGGGTGTCGGTGAGCATGGATGCGAGTATATGACCGGCGGCCGTGTCGTTGTCCTCGGCGCAACCGGAAAGAACTTTGCAGCAGGTATGAGTGGCGGTGTTGCCTACGTTCTGGATATGGACAGTGATCTTTATACAAAAGTCAACAAACAGATGGTTAATATCGAAAAAGTAACATCTAAGTTCGATGTATCTGAATTGAAAGGTATGATCGAAGAACATGTAGCAGCAACCAATTCCGAGACGGGAAAAGAAATCCTGGATCATTTCAAAGAATACCTGCCGAAGTTTAAGAAGATCATTCCGCGTGATTACGAGAGAATGCTGACCCGCATCCTTCAGCTGGAAGAAAAAGGTCTCAGCAGCGAACAGGCAAAAACCGAAGCATTTTATGCGATCAAAGAAGGAAGATAGGAGGCCAAAAACGTGGGAAAAGCAACAGGATTTATGGATTATGACAGACGCGATGCAGAGTGCGAATCTCCAAAAGAGAGAATTAAGCATTTCCGGGAATTCCACACGCCTCTGTCAAAAGAAGAGCAGGAAATACAGGGCGCCAGATGTATGGCATGCGGCGTCCCGTTCTGCCAGTCAGGTATGATGATCGGTGGTATGGCATGCGGCTGCCCTCTGCACAACCTTGTACCTGAGACAAACGATCTGGTTTATACAGGCAACTGGAAACAGGCATTCTTAAGACTGAGCAAGACACATAGCTTCCCGGAATTTACTTCACGTGTCTGCCCTGCACTCTGTGAAGCAGCCTGCACCTGTAATATAAACGGAGAACCGGTATCCACCAAAGAAAACGAACGTGCGATCATTGAGACAGCCTATGAGAACGGATGGGTAACTCCGCAGATCCCGGAAGTACGCACAGGCAAATCTATAGCAGTCATCGGAAGTGGTCCCTCCGGACTGGCGGCAGCTCAGCAGTTAAACAGACGAGGCCACAGCGTAACTGTATTTGAAAGAAAAGACCGTGTAGGCGGACTTCTCCGTTACGGTATTCCTAACATGAAGCTGGACAAAGCTGTTGTTGACAGAAGAATCCATCTTATGGAAGAAGAGGGAGTGAAATTCGTTACAAATGTAAACGTAGGAAAGGACATCAAAGCAGAAGAACTTCTGAAACAGTTCGACCGCGTCATCCTTGCCTGCGGAGCATCCAATCCACGAGACATTAAAGTTCCGGGACGTGATGCAAAGGGAATTTATTTCGCAGTAGATTTCCTGGGACAGGTAACAAAAGCGCTGTTGGATTCTGACTTTGCCAAAGTTCCATATGAATTTGCCAAAGGCAAAAATGTTCTGGTCATCGGTGGCGGTGATACAGGAAATGACTGCGTAGGAACATCTATCCGTCTGGGCGCCAAATCTGTAATCCAGTTAGAGATGATGCCCAAGCCGCCAGTGGAAAGAACACCATCCAACCCATGGCCGCAGTGGCCCAGAGTCCTCAAAACAGACTATGGTCAGGAAGAAGCCATTGCTGTATTCGGACATGATCCACGAGTATACCAGACTACGGTTACCGAGTTTATCAAAGACAAAAACGGAAACGTCTGCCAGGCAAAACTCACGAAATTAAAGAGCGAAAAAGATCCAAAGACAGGACGTATGATGATGGTACCTGTAGAAGGAACAGAAGAAGTCATCCCTGTAGACGTAGTTCTTATCGCAGCCGGATTCCTTGGCAGTGAGAAATATGTAACAGACGCATTTAAGGTAGCCATCAATGGAAGAACCAATGTAGATACAAAACCAGAGCAGTATCAGACCTCCGTAGACAAAGTCTTCACAGCAGGAGACATGCACAGAGGCCAGTCCCTGGTAGTATGGGCGATACGTGAAGGCAGAGAAGCTGCGAAAGCGGTAGATGAATCGCTGATGGGATATTCCTATTTGTAAATAATAAGAAGAGAAGTTTGAAAAAGGTGCTGTTGCTTAATGAATGATTATTAGGCGATAACACCTTTTTTAAGTTAAAGTGTATTTGAAAAAGCTGATCCAGATTATCTTGAAATAAGGTCATGGATGACTTGAAACAAGAAAACCTTAATTAAAGTCAACATAAGAAAAGCTTGCGAGTGACTTGAATTAGAAGAACGATAATTAAAGTCAATATAAGGAAAGAATATGCTTGACCTAAGAGGAGAAAAGCGTGAATAGGGTCAATGTAAGGAAAGAATATGATTGACCTAAGAGAGGAAAAACAGGATTCGAGTCAAAACAAGAAAAGTGCAGGAAAATCTGTAGAAGAAAATCAATCATAGCAGTTGACAAAGAAAAGGTACATTGCTATAATTGCCTACATGAACAAAGGCGTTCTTTCTATAGAAAAGTAACTGTAGAAAGTGCGCCATTTTTTATGTTATATGAAATTATTCCGTAATGTTTCCATAACATAAAAAGTCCTCTGGACAGAATTGCACTGCGGCGGAGAGGAATTATGCTTCTGCGCAATCCATCGCAAGAGGAGTATTCTGCAGACAGAAAACAAATTATATCGAAGAATTATTAAGAAAGCAAAAAACAGCAGAAACTATGCTGACAAGGAGTGAATGAAAATGGGGAATTATACCAGAGAAGAAATATTACAGATGGCTGAGGAGGAAGACGTGGAATTTATCCGTCTCCAGTTCACAGATATGTTCGGAACGCTGAAAAACATCGCCATAACTGCCCGGGAACTTCCCCGTGCGCTGGATAACCGATGTATCGTAGATGGTTCCTTTATCGCAGGAATTGCAGGAGAATCTGAACCGGATATGTACTTAAGACCGGATCTTGACACTTTTGCAATTCTCCCATGGAGACCACAGCAGGGAAAAGTTGCCAGACTGTTATGCGACATCTATTGTCCGGACGGAACCCCCCATGAGAGAAGTCCGAGATATATCCTGAAGAAAACCGCCCGGGAGGCAAAGAAGGAGGGATACACCTGTCTGGTAGATCCGGAATGTGAATTTTTCCTTTTTCATACAGATGATAACGGAGTTCCGACTACTGTAACACATGAAAAGGCCGGATATCTGGATGTCAGTCCTGTGGATCTGGGTGAAAACGCAAGACGTGATATTGTATTAAATCTGGAAGACATGGGGATTGAGGTAGAATCTTCTCACCATGAAACTGCTCCTGCACAGCACGAAGTTGATTTCAAATACGGTGAAGTCCGTACGATTGCAGACCGGATCATGTCATTTAAGATGACGGTCCGTACCATTGCCAAACGCCATGGACTTCATGCGACATTTATGCCGAAACCAAGGGCAGAAGTAAACGGCTCCGGAATGCACATTCATTTCTCCTTATTTAAAGATGGAAGAAATGTATTCGTTAATCCGGGAAATCCACAGGAATTAAGCGAAGAAGCTTATTACTTCGTAGGAGGTCTTCTGGCTCACAGCAAAGAGATGGCACTGATCACCAATCCTATCGTAAATTCCTACAAACGTCTGGTTCCGGGCTATGAAGCACCGACAGAACTGACATGGACAAAGAACAACCAGAATTCACTGGTAAGAATTCCGGGATCCAGAGGTATGGAGACAAGGATCGAACTGAGAAGTCCGGATGCAGCAGCAAATCCGTATCTGGTATTTGCAGTATGTCTGGCAGCAGGACTGGATGGAATCAATAAGAAGATTTATCCGACTAAGTCCTCCAGCAGAGAGTTATCCGAAACAGATCAGAAAACAATGAAGATTGAAAATCTTCCGGGAAATTTGAACGAAGCAATTGATTACTTCGAACAGAGTGACTGGATCAAAGAAGTACTTGGAACAGAATTTTGTAAAGAATACGCAGCAGCCAAGAAAAAAGAATGGCTGCGCTATACAAGAGAAATTTCAGCCTGGGAAATCGAGGAATACTTATACAGAATTTAACCGAATCAAACAAGTCCCCTGTAGAAATTGTAAAAGGCGATAAGCAGTGGGTGGGGACTTGTTTGTATCAGGAGGAGCGAAGCTTCTTCTGATAAACTGCGAAGCAGTTATTCGGTTATGAGCAAGTAGCGAAGCGGATTGCGAATATCCGCTTGATTAGTATTGTAATAAAATGGACGTTTATTAGAAGACAGGACAGGAGTAGAAAGATGAAAAGAGATTTTTTAAAAATCAGAAAAAGGCTTATTGTTGGTTGTCTGGCAGCTGCGATAGCTGTAGCGCAGCCTGTAAGCTCTGTTTTTGCAAATCCACATTATGACAGACGTGATACAGTGGCTGAGGAGGAATTTATTTATTCTGCAAGAACTTCCGGTACAGAGTCAGCAAGAAAAAAAGTGAACCCCAAAGCATGGAAAAAGATCAACGGTGTCTGCTATAACGGAAGTGGTAAAATCATTCCGGGTGCGATAACCAGAGGCATGGATGTCTCTGAATGGCAGGGCAATATTGACTGGAAACAGGTAAAGAGGTCTGATATAGATTTTGCGTTTGTCCGGATCTCCTATGGTCTGACTCACGAAGATTATACCTATGATGAGAATATGACAAATGCAGAACTTGCCGGAGTACCCACAGGTACTTATGTGTACAGTACAGCCTTATCGACAACTACCGCATTAAAGGAAGCACAGCTTGCCATCAGCAAAATGCAGGGTTACAAGGTTTCCTATCCGGTCGTATATGATCTGGAGTACGCAAAAGCAAGTAAGCTCTCTGCAAAAACAGTCTCAGAGATGGCACTGACCTTCTGCAATGAAGTGCGCAGGGCCGGATATTATCCGATGATTTACTGTAATACCAACTGGTATGATAATTACATAGACTGGTCCTTATTATCAGGAGTGGATGTGTGGATCGCAAGATATGGGGACACGATTCAGGCACCTGATAAGGAACGGTACAATTATACAATATGGCAGTCCACAGACGGTAACCGGGAAAGCGGACTGAACAGTACCAGCGGACTGGTAGCAGGAATTCCTGCAGGCAATGATGTTGATATGGATTTTGGCTATGTGGACTATACAAAGAAAATTACGCCGAGATGGAAATCTCTGGATTCCTATGTTCCGGCAATGAAACCCGATACAGGCAGCAACGATGGAAGCCAGGAACAGACAGGACTTCATCAGGAAAATGGAAAATACTATTATGTCAATGAAAATGGCGAACGTGTGTCAGATCAGTGGGTAGCTGTAAATGGAAAGACCTATTATATTAGTTCTGATGGTTATGCTCTGATGGGAATGAAGAAAGTAGACGGGAAATGTTACTGGTTCCATACAAAATCCGGATATATGTTTAAAAACCGCCGCGTGACCAGATCTACCGGCGATATCTACTATTTTGGAAGCGACGGTGTACGTTGCGAGAATGGAATGTACAAAATCAGGGAAAAAAGTGGGGAACACACCTATTATTTCCAGAAAAACGGAAAAGCGTATAAGGGATGGCTGACACTGAATGGTAAAAAATACTATTTTTACAAAGGTAGTTCCGCACTTTCCGGTACGCGTGCCGAGAACATTACACTGACCAGTTCCAACAGGATTGTATCTGTCTTCAATTCCGCAGGTGTCTGCATGAAACAGTATAAAAAGAAATAGAAGTAACCTGATAAAAAAGACTCTTATGATTGCGAAGTTTTTTAAATGGAAACATAGAAACAATAACTATAGCAATCATAAATGTGAGGAGAGTGGACATGAAGAAAATTGTGATCATAGGTGCCAATGATTTTCAGAGACCGTTAATTCAGAAAGCTCATGAAATGGGATATGAAACTCATGTGTTTGCCTGGAGAGAAGGTGCGACAGGAGCCAAAGATGCAGATTATTTTTATGAAATAAGCATTACGGAAAAAGAAAAAATCCTGAAGATATGTCAGCAGATCAGACCGCAGGCAGTCACTACCATAGGATCGGATCTGGCAAATATTACAGTACAGTATCTGGCAGAAAAACTGGGACTTCCGGGGAACAGCAGAGAATGTATTGAAAATTCCACTAACAAATTTCAGATGCGCAGTGCATTTTTAAAGGCAGGGATCTGGACTCCGTTTTTTGGCGTTGTGGGGGAGAATGACGTAATACAGGTTCCGGACTATCCGGTCATTGTGAAACCTACAGACCGTTCAGGAAGCCGTGGGATTACCAGGGTAGAATGTGAGGAGAAATTGCAGGCTGCAGTTTCCAGGGCAATAGAACAGTCTTTTGAAAAGAAAGCAATCATAGAGGAATACATAAAAGGTGCGGAATACAGTGTAGAGACGATCAGTTATCAGGGCAGACACACTCTTCTGGCTGTCACAAAGAAATATACTACAGGAAATCCTCATTACATAGAAGTCGGACATCTGGAACCTGCACCATTGAAACCGGAAATAAAAGAGAAAATCAGGAAAACAGTTTTTGCAGCACTGGATGCCCTGAAAGTGGAGAATGGCGCAGGGCACAGTGAGTTGCGTATTGACAGAGATGGAAATGTAAGAATTATTGAGATTGGTTCAAGAATGGGCGGTGACTGTATAGGCTCAGATCTTGTGCCATTATCTTCCGGACAGGATTTTGTGGGCATGGTAATAGATGTAGCTGCCGGAAATCCGCCTCAGATAAAGAAGAATGTGAAACAGCATGTTTCTGCCATACGTTTTCTGATGAATATGAAAGAAATCCACAATCTGAAACGGATAAAGGAGAACTATCCACAGACTGTCAGAAAAATTGTGCAGGAAAGTGCTGTGGAGGGAGCATCTATTGTGGATAGTGGAAGCAGACCGGGATTTTATATTCTTCAGACAGATTCTATGGAAGAAATGGAGAAACTTCTGCATCCGGGACCGAAAGTGAATCCAATCCAGATATTTGAAACACCAGTCCAGAAACTGGGCAGTTATGACAAAGAAAATCATTTCTATATGAAACGAGATGATTTGCTTCCGTTTTCTTTCGGGGGGAATAAGGTTCGGTTTGCCCGGGAATTTGTGGAGGATATGAAAGAGAAGCACTGTGACAGTATGATCATTTATGGGAATTATCATTCCAATCTCTGCAGGATACTGGCAACTCTCTGCCATCAGTTGTCTGTTCCGTGTTATATGATCCACAATACAGAAGACATTAAGGATAATTGTGAGACGAATAACAGCCGTATTATCCGCAGGATGGGAGTCAGAGAAATCCGCTGTGGTAAACAGACGATAGCAGAGGCTGTGCAGACAGCCATGGATGAACTTACGGAAAAAGGATACCGTCCCTATTATATTTACGGAAATACAAGGGGAGAGGGAAATGAACATATTCCTATGCGGTCCTATGAGAAAACATATGATGAACTGTACAACTGGGAGAAAGAAAATCATACATTCTTCGATTATATTTTCCTTGCATCCAGTACCAACGCCACTCAGTCCGGTCTGCTGGCGGGTAGCCTGAAATATGAAGATAACTGTAAAATCGTAGGAATCTCCGTATCCCGAAATGAGAAACGCGGAAAAGAAGTGATTGCCGGAAATGTTCGAAAGTATGCAGAACTTTATTCACAGATGCTGCCGGAGAACTGGGAACAGAAAATATATTTTACAGATGAATATATGGAAGGCGGGTATGCTTCTTATTCCGAAGCAGTAGCGCAGATTATCCGGAAGGTCTATGACCGTGAAGGAATTCCTCTTGATATGACATATACAGGAAAGGCTTTTTATGGTATGATGGAATATCTGAAAAAGCAGAAGATTACAGGGAAAAATATTTTATTTCTCCATACAGGAGGTCTTCCGCTATTCTTTGATTTTCTGGAGGATGATAAATAGAAATGAAGAAACTGATGATTCTTGGAGCAAGCTATTCTCAGCTTCCCCTGTATAAGGCTGCCGCTGATTTGGGGATTGGAACTGTGGCTGTCAGTACGCCGGGAGACTGGCCGGGATTTCAACTGGCAGATGAGTGTTCTTATACAGATATCTCAGATCCGGAAGCTGTTCTGGAGGCAGCGCAGAAACATAAGATCAATGGAATTGCTACCTGTTGTCTGGATGCGGGAATCCGCTCTGTGGGATATGTCTGTGAACATATGGGACTTAAGGGGCTTTCAGCGGAAGCAGGAAAGTTATGCTCAGATAAATATCTTATGAAAGAAGCGTTTGTAAGGAATGGCGTAAATTGTGCGCGGCATATCTGTATACGAAACAGAGAAGAACTGGAAACAGCAGTCGGAACCCTGAAATTCCCTGTAATCCTTAAAGCAGTAGATCTTATGGGAAGCAGAGGGATTTTTCGATGCAATACAAAAGAAGAAGTTTACTCTCATTATGCAGATACAATGACAGCAACCGGAAAAGATTATTGTCTGCTGGAAGAATTTATTGAAGGCGAGATGTTGGGATGTGAGGCAATGATCTGCGATGGGGAACTTCTGTATTGCCTTCCGAATAATATTGAAAATTATCCGGGGTTTGTGCCTACACCGATTGGACATTCGATTCCATACAGAAAGCAGGAAATTCTCGGAGAAGAAGTGCGAAGGCAGGTAATTCTGGCCCTGAATGCTCTTGGAATGGATAATTGTCCTGTAAACTGCGATCTGATGGAGAAGGACGGAAAGATTTATGTGATTGAAATTACGGGAAGGGCAGGAGGAAACTGTCTGCCGGAAATCGCAGGGCTTTATTATGGAATAAACTATTATGAAGCAATCGTCAGGCTTGCCATGGATATGGATGTAAAGAATCTGTTTGCGGGGAAAAGCCTGAGACCGGCAGTTTTGTCTCATATTCTTACTTCTGATAAAGATGGAATCCTGAAACAGATACATAATGAAAACAATCCGCAGCCGGATCTGGCAGATCTTTCTTTTAATGTGAGCCCGGGTGATGAAATCCGCCATTATGAAAACGGAAGAGACAGGCTCGGACAGGTGATCCTGACAGGGAAAAACCTGCAGGGATGTGAGAATCGTCTGGCTGAGGTTTTGTCTAAAATTAGCATTGAATTTATAGCTTGATTGTGAGAAAATAGCATGAGTAATTATATAAATGAAAAAAAGAGCCTGTTTTTACTGTTACATATAAGTCTTCTGTTCAGTTCTTTAAGCGGGGTGTGTTCGAAGCTTGCATCCGGTTATACAGATAATATTTTTTCCATACAGTTTGTATTCTGGTTTGGTCTGGTTTTTGTGATCATGTTTGGCTATGCCATTATCTGGCAGCAGGTATTGAAAAGGATGCCGCTGACGGTCGCATATGCAAACAAACCGGTTACTCTGATCTGGGGCATTATCTGGGGAAGACTGATCTTTGGGGAAAAGATAACATGGAATATGTTGGCAGGGGCCGCAGTGATATTTTTTGGGATTTATCTGGTGACCAGCCGGAAATCCGAGAATGAGGGAGGAGAGATGCATGAGTAAATTCGCAGGTGCAGTGTGTCTGCTTTTATTTTCGGTATTTATATCTTCTGTTTCTCAGATTCTTTTGAAAAAAGCGGCAAATAAAACGTATAAAGACCATATTCGGGAATATATCAATCCACTGGTTATTTTTGCATACGGGATGTTTTTTGGTTCAGTGATCCTGACTATGCTGTCACTGAAGAATATACCCCTGTCCATGCAGCCAATCCTGGAATCGGCAGGGTATATTTTTGTGACGGTTATGGGATATTTTTTTCTGGGAGAGAAGATAGGAAAGAGAAAGTTTGCAGGAATCGGACTAATCATGCTGGGGATTCTGATTTTTTCCCTGTAGATATTATAGGTTAAAATTTCGTCATATCATATGGCGGTAATATAAAAGTGATAAACAGGTATTAAGGAGAGACAAAGGAAATGTTGGTATCTATTGTTATACCATGTTACAATTCAGAACACACTATCGGAGAAGTTGTGGAACTGGCTATACAGGAATTTGATAAACTGGATGGATATGAATGTGAGTTTGTTCTTGTAAATGATTATTCCAGAGACGGTACATGGAACTCTATCTGTTGTCTGGCTGATCGTTATCCCAATGTGAAAGGCATTAATCTGGCAAAGAATTTTGGACAGCATAATGCGATCATGGCAGCAATGTCTCAGGCAGAAGGTGATTTGATCGTGGGAATGGATGATGATATGCAGAACCATCCGTCTCAGATTCCTCAGTTTCTGGCAAAGATTGAAGAGGGATATGACATTGTTTTCGGTGTATTTAAGCAGAGAAAATTTTCTGTGATAAAGAATATCACAGGAGCTGTCAGCAGATTTCTGCTCTGGCATCTTCTGGACAGACCGAAGGATATCCAGATGAGCAGTTTCTGGTGCTGTAGGAAGTATGTCAGGGATGAAGTGGTCAGATATGACGGGTATAATATTTTTCTTCAGGTACTTTTTTTTCGCACCACACATAATATTGCAAATATAGAAATTGAACATTTTGCCAGAGAGGTAGGAGAGTCCAATTATAATTTCCGCAGAGGGCTGAAGCTGTTTATGTCCTGCCTGAATTTTACGGTCATTCCATTGCGTCTGGCAACATTTTTCGGAACAGTATTTTCAGCGGCCGGTTTTGTGGGGGCGCTTGTAGTTTTTATAAGGAAGCTTCTGGATCCGTCGATTGCGATCGGATGGTCTTCTATGATGTGTGCGTTTCTTGTATTGTTTGGAATCTGTTTCCTGATGTTGGGAATCATTGGAGAATACATAGGAAAACTGATCCTTAATATTAATAAAACGCCACAGTATGTTGTGCGTGAGACGCGCAATGTAAGGACGGCAGCAGAAAACGGATTTTCTGAGATATCTGATGAAATCAAAAGACCGGAAAATACAGAGAAAACAGATGAGGTAGCAGATGATTGATTTTAACAGACCTGCGTATGTAGGCAGGGAACTTGAATATATTAAGGATGCAGTACAGAGGGGGATGCTCTGCGGAGACGGAGAGTATACAAAGAGATGCTCTGCATGGATGGAAGAGAGATTTCATGCAGGTCATGTGATGCTGACGACATCCTGCACACATGCACTGGAAATGGCAGCCTATCTCTGTGAGATAGAACCCGGGGATGAAGTGATCATGCCTTCCTATACGTTTGTATCTACTGCCGATGCTTTTGTTTTACGGCAGGCGAAGATTGTATTTGTGGATATCAGACCGGATACCATGAATATGGATGAGAAGCTGATCGAGCAGGCGATTACAGACAGAACAAAGGTGATCGTACCGGTTCATTATGCAGGAGTTGCCTGTGAGATGGACACGATCATGAAGATTGCCCGAAAGTACGGACTGAAGGTAGTGGAGGATGCTGCCCAGGGTGTGGATGCATTCTACAAGGGAAAGGCACTTGGAACTATTGGTGATTTTGGATGTTACAGTTTCCATGAGACTAAGAATTATACCATGGGAGAGGGCGGAGCTCTGCTTTACAATGATGACAGATATCAGGAGAAAGCAGAAATCCTCCGGGAAAAGGGAACAGACAGAAGCAAGTTCTTCCGTGGACAGGTGGATAAATACCGCTGGATGGATTATGGTTCCTCCTATCTGCCAAGTGAATTGAACGCAGCGTATCTCTTTGCCCAGCTTGAGGAAAGGGAGAAGATTTATAATAAACGTATGGAAATTTATGAGTATTACCACAGAAATCTGGCACATCTGGCAGCAGAGGGAAAAATAGAGCAGCCATTTGTGCCAGAGGAATGTATTCATAATGCACATATGTATTATATTAAGGTACATGATATGGAGGTCCGTACAAGACTGATCAGGTATCTGAGAGAAAAGGGAATCTGCTCCGTGTTTCATTATGTACCGCTGCATTCTGCACCTGCAGGCATAAAATACGGAAGATTCGCCGGAGAAGATGTTTATACAACAAAAGAAAGTGAAAGACTGGTTCGTCTGCCCATGTTTTATAATCTTGATATGGAAGATGTAAAATATGTGACGGATACAATTGATCAGTTTGATGGATTTTAACAATTATATGTCCGTCGGAAACTGGAAGGTTTTAAAGAGGATTAAAAGATTATTATGAAAAAATGGAAACGGTTACTGCTGATCGGACTATCTGCCTGTATGCTGGCAGTTCCGGCAGCAGATGTATCAGCAGCAGTGGATCTGAATGCAAAATATGATATTTCTTCAAATCAGATTCCGGGATGGCCCACAGGTCCTGAGATTACCTCTGATACAGGTGTATTAATGGATGCAGACAGTGGAATCCTTTTATATAATAAGGGTGGTGATGAACAGCGTTATCCGGCAAGTATCACAAAAATCATGACGCTCCTTGTTGCCGTAGAGAATTCTTCCCTGGATGATCAGGTTACATTTACGGAAACAGGTATCAGAGATATTTCCTGGGATTCCGGAAATATCGGAATGCAGCTTGGAGAAGTGATGAGTATGAGGGATTGTCTCTACGCTCTGTTTATCCAGTCTGCCAATGAAGTGGCTGCTCAGATTGCCGAATATGTGGGAGGTACAGAGCAGGATTTTATCGATATGATGAATAAGAGGGCTGCAGAGATTGGATGTACAAACACGCATTTTACCAATGCAAGCGGACTTCCGGACGATAATCATTATTCAACTGCAAGGGACATGGCACTTATTATGCGGGAAGCCATAAAAAATAAAACTTTCCAAAAGATCATGAAGAAGCAGACCTATACGATAAAACCGACGAATATGAACAGTGAGTCAAGAAGACTTCATACACATCATCCTATGTTTGCAGAGGAATCTCCCTATCATTATGAGGGATGCATTGGAGGAAAAACAGGCTCTACAAATGCTGCGGGAAGTACACTTGTTACAGTAGTGAAAAGAAAAGCAGGAACTTATATTGCTGTTACCATGAAGGCACAGGAACAGGGATATGCAGTTGCTGATTCAGCAGCAATGTTTGATTATGCATATGATAATTTCAGCAGGATTAAGGTTGAGGGCGGAAGTGTTTTGGTTCCAAATGGAACAGATATAAATTCGCTGACAGCAGATACACAGACAGGCAATGACAGTGAACAGAAAACCTATTATCTGGGGGATTATATGGTGGGAACGGCAACAGTTCCTCTGGTATCACAGGTACCGGATACACCGGCTGTGACAGAAGAACCTGTCACTGATAACAGTGCAGATAATGATGAGGCTGAAAATGAAAGCACAGAAAGTACAGATGCCGTAACAGAAAAAAAAACATCACATAGTCTGTTACAGATTTTGCTGATCATAATGGCCGGGATGGTACTGCTTCTGATCATTCTGGTCATAGCACTTGTAAAAAAAGAAAGAAGATAAATAGAAAAGAGGAAAAGAAAATGGGAAAAATCAAAGTTACAGAATGTGGTGGAATCAAAGGTTTAAAGGTTGTGGAACCTACAGTTTTCGGAGATGCAAGAGGCTACTTTATGGAAACCTATAACTATAATGATTTTAAAGAAGCCGGGATTGATGTAGAGTTTGTACAGGATAATCAGTCAAGCTCTCATAAAGGTGTTCTCCGAGGACTCCATTTCCAGATCAGTTACCCTCAGGATAAGCTGGTACGTGTTGTAAACGGCGAGGTATTTGATGTGGCAGTAGACCTTCGTGAAGGTTCTGAGACCTATGGCAAATGGTTTGGCGTTGTTCTTTCAGCAGAGAATAAAAAGCAGTTTTTTATTCCAAAGGGATTTGCGCACGGATTTCTTGTTCTGTCTGACCATGCGGAATTTGTCTATAAATGTTCTGATTTCTATCATCCGAATGATGAGGGCGGACTGATCTGGAATGACCCGGATATAGGGGTTGAATGGCCAATTCCGGAGGGAATGGAATTAAGCTTTTCTGATAAAGATACAAAATGGGGAAGCTTTAAGGATTACCGTAAATAGGAGAACGCGAGATTGAATACGATTTTTTCATTACCGATGGATATTTATAAAAACAGACGTCTTGTGGGTAAGCTGGCGAAGAATGATTTTAAGACCAGATATGCAGGTTCTTATCTGGGAATTGTGTGGGCATTTATTCAGCCTGTGATCACAATTCTGGTATACTGGTTTGTATTCTCTGTGGGCTTTCGCTCAGGCACAGGAGATCTGGGAGTTCCCTTTGTTCTTTACCTGGTTGCGGGAATCGTACCGTGGTTCTTCTTTCAGGACGCATTGATCGGAGGAACGAATTCCCTGCTGGAATATAATTATCTGGTAAAAAAAGTAGTTTTTAATATCAGTGTGCTTCCTGTGGTGAAGATTATTTCTGCCATGTTTGTACATGCATTCTTTGTGCTGTTTACCATTATCTTGTATGCAGCCTATGGAAAATTTCCTGACATCTATTATCTGCAGATCATTTATTACAGTGGATGTGTGTTCCTTCTGGTATTAGGACTTTCCTATGCAACAAGTGCAATTGTTATCTTTTTCAGAGACCTGACACAGATCATCAATATTGTGCTTCAGGTGGGAGTCTGGCTGACTCCCATAATGTGGATCGTGGAGAATTCACCCCTGCAGGGACATCCCATGATCATGAAAATCCTGAAACTGAATCCTATGTATTATATTGTTTCAGGATACAGGGATACATTTCTGATGAAAAACTGGTTCTGGGAACATGCGGGATGGACTGTTTATTTCTGGGTATTTACAATTCTGTGTTTCCTGTTTGGAAGCTGGGTATTTAAACGCCTGCGCATACATTTTGCAGATGTGCTGTAAAAAGGCAGATATCCTGTAATAAAGAAAGTGTCAGAGAAACAGGTATGGCAGAAAGGAAATAATGATAACGTGGAGAGTAAGAAAGTAATTCAGGTGAAAGATCTCACCAAAATGTATAAATTATATGATAAGCCATCTGACAGACTGAAGGAAGCACTGGGGCTTACCAGAAAGAAACTTTATAAAGAGCACTATGCATTGCATGATGTGACATTTGATATTAATGAAGGGGAGTGCGTGGGAATTATCGGAACCAATGGTTCCGGTAAATCTACCATCCTTAAAATCATTACCGGTGTGCTGACTCCCACAGAGGGTGAAGTAAAGGTAGACGGAAGGATTTCAGCACTTCTGGAGCTTGGTGCCGGCTTTAATATGGAATATTCAGGTCTTGAAAATGTGTATCTTAACGGTACCATGATTGGCTTTTCAAAAGAAGAAATTGATGCCAGACTGGACGATATTCTGGAATTTGCAGACATTGGAGATTTTATCCATCAGCCTGTAAAGACATATTCCAGTGGTATGTTCGTGCGTCTGGCTTTTGCTGTTGCGATCAATATTGATCCGGAAATCCTGGTGGTAGATGAGGCATTATCTGTAGGTGATGTCTTTTTCCAGGCAAAATGCTACCACAAATTTGAAGAGTTTAAGAAACAGGGAAAGACAATCCTGTTTGTAAGCCATGACCTGAGCAGCGTATCCAAATACTGTGACAGGGTAATTCTTTTAAATAAAGGTGTAAAGCTGGATGAAGGTTCACCGAAGCAAATGGTAGATCTGTATAAGCAGCTTCTGGTAGGACAGAACCCTGTGAAGCAGAATGGAACTGACAGCGGAGAAAACACGCCGAAAACAGAAAAAGATCATGGGAGCTTTCAGGCAAATCCCAATCTTCTGGAGTATGGAAACCGTATGGCTGAGATCATAGATTTTGAAGTGCTTGATGATAAGGGGATGCTTTCCAATACTATTGAAAAGGGGACTTCTTTTAAGATCAGGCTGAAAGCAAGATTTAATGAAGATATTCAGGAGCCTATTCTTGCATATACCTTTAAGAATATAAAAGGCACAGAGATCACCGGAACCAATACCATGTTCGAGAAAGTACAGATCGAGAGGTCAGGAAAAGGAAATATATGCACGGTGACATTTACACAGGATATGAATCTGCAGGGCGGTGAATATCTTCTGTCTTTCGGATGTACAGGATATAAGGACGGAGATTTTACTGTGTTCCACAGACTTTACGATGCATGTAATATTACTGTGGTTTCCAGTAAGAATACGGTTGGATTTTATGATATGAATTCAAAAATAGAAGTACAGTGTGAGGGATAACCATGGGAGAGATGATTGGAAAAGTATATCTGGATACCACGTATTATCCGGGAAAGGATCTATACAGCGACGGTGCGATCGAGGATGAAATGCTTGACATTGCCAGAGATTATACACCGCAGCAGTTTAACAGTGTGATCAGAGAACGGGAAAGCTGGCCGATTCTGTATCATTTTTCACATATCAGAGAGAATATTTTAAGCTGGCTTCCTTTTACCGGAGAGGAGAAAGTTCTGGAAATCGGAGCAGGATGTGGTGCTGTCACAGGTGCTCTCTGCAGAAAGGCAAAAGAGGTTACCAGCATTGATCTGTCTATGAAGAGAAGTATGATCAATGCATACAGACATCAGGATCAGGGAAACCTGAAGATTCTTGTGGGAAATTTCCAGGAGATTGAGCAGAATCTGACAGAGAAATATGATTACATTACCCTAATCGGTGTATTTGAATATGGTGAGGCATATATCCGGAGTGAAGATCCCTATGTGGATTTTCTGAAGATCATTTCCGGACATCTGAAACCGGACGGAAAGATCGTTCTGGCTATTGAAAACCGTCTGGGACTGAAATACTGGGCAGGATGTACAGAGGATCATTTCGGTACACTTTTTGAAGGAATTGAAGGATATCCGCGGACAAGAGGAGTAAAGACATTTACAAAGAAGGAATTTGGAAAGATCCTGAAGAATGCAGGAGATTTAAAAGCATCCTGGTATTATCCATTCCCGGATTATAAATTCCCGATGACTGTTTATTCGGATAAGCATCTTCCGGCAAGGGGAGAGCTGAACCGTACAGAATATAATTTTGACAGATTCAGACTGCAGCTTTTTCAGGAATCACCAGTATATGATACGCTTCTGGATAATGATCTGTATCCGCAGTTTGCCAATTCGTTTCTTCTCCTGATCGGCAGAGAACAGCCGGAAATGAAAACTATCTATGCGAAATTCTCCAATGAAAGAGATAGACGCTTTGACATCCGTACAGAGATAATGAGCGCAGAGTCAGGGGAGAGAGCAGTCAGAAAATATCCGGAGACAGCGGAAGCGGAAGAACATATCAGTAGTCTGGACAGAATTTATAAAGGTCTCAGTGAATTATACAAAGATACCGGAATTTCAGTCAACCGATGCAAAGCAGAAAAAGATTACGCTGAATTTGAATTTCTGGATGGAGTTACACTGGAAGAAAAGCTGGATACGCTTCTGGAAGAGGGAGAAACAGAGAAGCTGGAGGCCTTTTTATTTACCTATGTTGATATGGTAAAGAAGATACACGAGAAAGAAGTCTTTCACAAAACAGAGGAATTTGTACAGGTATTTGGTGATGTACAGCTGAAATCCGGGCTGAAATGTGCAGCTTTGTCAAATATTGATCTTGTACCGGCAAACATTATCCTGGATCAGCAAAAAGCATCCGTGATTGACTATGAGTGGACATTCTTTTTCCCTGTACCGTCACAGTTTATCGTATACCGGATGATCCATTATTATCTGGAAAGCGATGGAAAACGTGAAGGACTGAAGCAGAGAAACTTTTATGAGAAGGCAGGAATCACTGAAGAAGAATGTAAAATATATGCGAAGATGGAGAAAAACTTCCAGAAGTATATGCTTGGCAGTCATGCATCTATGCTCAGTCTTTATAACAGAATTTCACCTGGTAAAGCAGATGCAGTGAAATTTTATGAAGAAAAGAAAACAGAAGCTTCTCAGAATCTGCAGATTTTTCTGGATACAGGAAATGGATACAGTGAAGAGAACTCTGTAAAATATCCGATCAGAGAGCGCAGATGCAGAGTAAAGATGGAACTTCCGGGGCAGATACAGAAGCTTCGCCTTGATCCGGGGGAATTAAGAGCAGGGATACGTATTCATAAAATCCGGTGGGGAAATGGGATGCCTGTATGTTTTTGTACGGGCGGAATTCAGCTGGAGAAAGACCTGTTCTATTTTGGAGCAGATGATCCGCAGATTCTGGTTCAGGAAATTCCGGAGAATGCAGAGAGTATTGAAATCGATCTGGAATTTGAAGATGAGAAAGAAACAGCGCAGAAATTCTGGTCCGGATATCAGGAACAGGAGAAGAACCGGAGAGTACGTGAAGAAGAAATCCACAGACGGGAAAATATGCTTGAGGCAGTAGAACATAGCAGACTGTGGAAAGTATACAGAAATGTAAAGAAGATATAGTCATGGTTCACTCTGTATGCAGTAATACATTTTGCGCTGTATATCCATGGATATACAGCGTGAACAGTAACGGGATATAAGCAGTATAAATGAAAACTCATGCTGATATGCTGATGACAGATATTCGGTTTGGGAGTAATTTAAGAAGGATATAGTTATGGCAAAAATACTTTGGAGTGTGGATGAAAAAATATATAATGACCAAAATGCACATACTCTGATCCTGAAAGGCTGGGCGGCACAGACAGATGGAAAGGAATGTACGTTTGTTCTTAAAGGAGACGGGAAAGAGATTACGATACCTGCTCCTGAACGTTTTGACAGGGCAGACGTATCCCACAGTCTGGCTGAAATTGAGAAATCCGGAAATGTCGGTTTTATTGTAAAGATTCCTGAAATACCGGAACTGACTGACAGATACAGCAGTTTGGAACTGCTAGTGACAACAGAACAGGAAAACGTGACACTGTGGGAGACAACTGCAGGAGAACTGAAGAAGTTCTGTACAGACAGTCTGATAGAGTATCGCATTGACAGGGAGGAAATCCTGGGGAAAACCATACTGATCGTTGAGGGCTGGGTTCTGGATCAGCGTGGTGCAGACGAGATAACAGTAGAGGATAAGGCACACACACTGATTGAGAGTAAGATCACCCGTGTGCGCCGTCCTGATGTAATGGAAGAACGAAATATTCATCTGGAAGGAAATACAGAGATTGGTTTTTCTGTTTCTGCTGATCTGTCAGAAGTACACAGAAATGAGCTTTTTATTCATTTTAAAGGTGCAGAGACAGAGAAGTACTATATGGTTGACATAAAGAAACTGAAAGCAGAGAAGTCAGTATTTCGCCAAAGAATGAAACTTCTGTCCTGGGAAAACAGAGGAAAGAATCTCGCATATATCAGAGAGAACGGACTTGGTGATTTTGCACGCTATGTGGGGAATTATCAGTTGGATAATTTATCTCAGGATTATGAGGAATGGCTGAAAAATCATGCAGCAGGAAAAAAAGAACTGAAGAGACAGCGTACAGCTGTTTTTTCCACGACCCCGCTGATAAGCATTGTGCTCCCACTGTATAACACACCTCAGGAATATTTAAAAGAAGTGGTGGATTCTGTGATTGCCCAGACTTACGGAAACTGGCAGTTATGTCTGGCTGACGGCAGTGAGGGGGATGAGATCGGAGAATTTCTCAGAAAGAAATATAAGAAGGAAATCCGTATTTCTTATAAGAAGCTGAAGGAAAACAGGGGAATTTCCGAGAATACGAATGCAGCGATCAAATTTGCAATGGGTGATTATATTATGCTCTGTGACCATGATGATGTTCTGGCACCGGATGCGCTGTTTCATATTGTGAAGGCGATTACTGAGAAGAAGGCTGATGTGATCTACACAGACGAGGATAAGATCAGCATGGACGGAAAGCATTATTTTGAGCCGAATTTTAAACCGGATTTTAATCTGTTCCGTCTGAGAGAGAATAACTATATTTGCCATATATTTGCTGTGAAGAGAGAAATCCTGGATCAGGTGGGGACATTCCGTTCAGAATATGATGGAGCACAGGACTTTGATCTGATCCTGCGCTGCTGTGAGAAGGCCGAAAAGATCGTGCATATACCAAGAGTGCTTTATCACTGGAGAAGCCACATGAATTCCACGGCTGCCAATCCGGAAAGTAAACGCTATGCTTTTGAAGCCGGAAAGAGAGCCATAGAAGCACATTATGAGCGAATGGGAATCCGTGCTCAGGTAGAACTGACAGACCGGCCGGGATGGTACAGAAGCCATGTAGAGATAACCGGAGATCCGCTGATTTCAATTATTATTCCGAATAAAGACCATATTGAGGATCTGGAACTTTGTATTTCTTCCATAGAAGAGAAATCTACCTGGAAGAATTATGAAATCCTGGTTGTGGAAAATAACAGTGAAGATAAGAAAACATTTGCTTATTATGAAGAACTGAAACACAGATATGAGAACGTAAGAATCCTTGTGTGGAAGAAGGAATTCAACTATTCTGCCATTAATAATTTTGCAGTAAGAGAGTCACGGGGCGAATATCTCCTGTTTCTGAATAATGATGTAGAGATCATCACCCCATCCTGGATGGAAGAAATGCTTCAGATCTGTCAGCAGGACGGAGTGGGAATGACAGGAGCGAAGCTCTACTATCCGGATGATACTGTCCAGCATGCCGGCGTAGTGCTGGGACTTGGCGGTATTGCGGGACATATCATGTGTAAGGCAAGAAGAGAGGACATTGGCTATATGGGAAGGATGGTTTCTGTGCAGGAAATCAGTGCAGTTACTGCCGCATGTATGCTGGTGAAGACTTCTGTATTTAAAGAAGCCGGTGGATTTGACGAAGAATTAAGAGTAGCATTTAATGATATTGATCTGTGTATGCAGGTAAGACATATGGGACAGAAGATTGTATTTACTCCTTATGCGGAGTTATACCATTATGAATCCAAGTCCAGAGGACTTGAGGATACACCTGAGAAACAGCTCCGCTTCTCAAAAGAGGTAAAATGCTTCCGCAGAAAATGGGAAAGAGAACTGTTAAAAGGAGATCCTTACTACAGCCCGAACCTGTCATTAAAAGAAGGAGACTGCTCCTTGAGAAAAGAAGAAAGAAATGGGGAGTAACATGCCTAAAGAAATATTTGAAGTAACAAGAGAAAGATTTCATCTGCTGGACAGAAATCAGTATATTGTACAGGGAAGCTGGCCGAAAGATGCAAAGATGGAAGCCAGTCTGGACGGTCATAGACTGAAGACCACTTTAAAGAAAGTAGAGATGGTCAGTGCTCTGGAACGATTTAAGGATCCGGATCTCATGCGTGGAGAACAGATCACTGCTACGCTGGAACTGCCGGATAGTCTGGATGGTTATAAGAAGCTGGTAATTTATGCAGACATGCAGGACAAAAAAACAGTCTGGTTTTCCATTACTGCCGATGAACTGAGAAAAAAGAGAGACAGACCGCAGGTTTATTTTGAGGAGGAAAAAGTACAGCAGGGAATGGTCCGGTTAAGAGGATGGGCTATTGCCAGCAGACCGGTCGCTATTCAGATTTTTGATGAGAATAAGAAGCCTCTGGCAGCAGATATTCAGAGAACAGACCGTGTGGATGTGAACCAGCTCTATGAAGAATTGCAGAATCCGGAAAAAACAGGATTTTTTACAGAGGTGACAAATGTTCACAGTAAATGTCTGTATGTAGTTTTCAGGGCAGGAGATAAAAAGACAGTAAAAATCGTTCCGCTGAGAAAAGCAGAAGTTCTGGCAAAAAAAATAGACAAGTATGCAAAGAAGGGAATCCGTTACTGGAAATCTCAGGGATGTGCAGCTCTGGCAGGAAAGATCATTTCCAGGGTAAAGACAGCATCTACAAGAGAAATTCCGTATCAGAAATGGATCACCCGCCATCTTCCGGGAAAGGCAGAACTTGAGAAACAGAGACGAACAAAACTGGCATACAGTCCGAAGATTTCTATTGTTGTACCGTTATATAAAACTCCCGAGAAATATCTGAAGAGACTGGTTGAGTCCGTACAGGAACAGACTTACCAGAACTGGGAACTGTGTCTGTCAGACGGAAGCGGTGCAGATTCTCCTCTTACAGGAATCCTGAAAGAGCTGTGTGCAAAGGATTCAAGGATCAAAGTAATCCATCATGACAGCGCACTCCAGATTTCTGAGAACACGAACAGTGCCATAGAAGCTGCAGCCGGTGATTTTATTGCCTTTGCAGATCATGATGATGAACTGACACAGCATGCTTTGTTTGAATGTGTAAAAGCTCTGAATGATCATCCTGGAACACTGGTGGTATATTCGGACGAAGATAAAATGTCCATGGACGGACATAAATTTTTTCAACCACATTTCAAACCGGACTATAACCCGGATCTGCTCTGCACTGTAAATTATATCTGCCATTTATTTGTGGTATCCCGCAAAGTGATCAATCAGGTGGGAATGCTGCGTAAAGAGTTTGACGGAGCACAGGATTATGATTTTATTTTCCGCTG
>OLSN01001279.1_pt1 | contig 22436 bp, 17 predicted proteins | sample 1672411 | NCBI WGS metagenome assembly OLSN01 (sample SAMEA3136683, study PRJEB25190) | human gut metagenome | biome: human gut; feature: human-associated habitat; material: faeces | place: Austria | collected 2013 | reverse complement strand
GCGCGATAGAGGGGGAGGGAAAGGATCGCGCCCTCTTTTACTGCGTGATTAAGCCGTTTCTGCTGCGGCGTTCTGGCCAGCAATGCGGCCGAAGGTGATGCAGTCGGCGATAGAGGTGCCGCTGCCCATGTAGTGGCCGTAAATCAGGCTGCTGCATCGACCTGCGGCGTAGAGACCAGGAATGACGTCGCCCGACACGCTAATGACGTGAGATTCCACATCAGTTTTAAGACCGCCCTCAGAGGTGTAGAAAGCACTTTCAGATCCGTAGGGGCGAGCGTAGAAGGGGGGAGTCGCAATTGGCGCAAGATACTCGGGCTCTTTGCCGAACTGGCCATCCTCGCCCTGCTCTGCGAAGGTGTTGTACAGCGCGACAGTGTTTTCAAGGCTCAGCGGATCGATACCGAGTTGCTCTGCAAGCTCGGTGATGGTGCCGGCTTCGAATTCGGTAGCCCCAGCGATGGCACCGGCTTCGAATTCGGGGGAATCGCCAGAGCCGTCAAATGAGCCCTTAAGCGCGCTGTCAAAAACCAGGTACGCTTCAGGTCCGTTGGCCATAAGCGCCTCGCCGACCCAGCTGCCATATGAGGTTTCCGAGATGATGCGGCGCCCCGTCTTATCAACGAGGATGGCTTTTGCAGTGCTGGTGTCAGTGCCATAAATAAAGCAGGTATAGCAAATCTGGGACATGCCGAACAAGTCAGCGCCCACCTCTTGTCCCATTTTGATGCAAGTACCAAGTTCGTTTGGATTTCCGATAGGGCCACCGAAGGGAGTGGTGAAACGATTGTTGGCATCGATCATGTCCCTATTCATCGTGAAGCCGCCGCCAGCAAGGATTACGGCTTTGGCTGCACGAAAATACTGCTGCTTTCCGTCGCAGGTAACTTCTGCGCCGATAACCCGACCGGTCTCGTCGCGGATAAGTCTTTCCGCATTGGCGCCGTAAACAACCTGAATTCCCTCGGCTTCAACCGTTTTCTTCATCGGTTCGAAGATGCCCTTGCCGCAAGCATCTCCGGTAGAGTGTCCTCGCGGTGCAGGCACGGCGATATCGCGATAAGGCGCCTGAAGCTCATTGCCTGAATACGCGAGGCCAATGCCCGCGCGACCGCTAACGCCGTGGTTGAGGTCGAGATTCTCGCCAAATTTTATGCCGCAATCAATGCAGAATTGATACGTATCGGGGCCGTTCTCGCAGTAAATCTTCAATGCTTCCTGGTTGGCATAGGGGCCAGCAGCTGCAGTCATATACTTAAGTGTTTCTTCAACGCTGTCCTTCACGCCGAGTTGCTCTTGCAGGGGAGTGCCTCCCAGATAAATAAAGCCTCCGCAGAGAACGGTCGAGCCACCGCCGGCCTCGGTCGTCTCCACGATAGTTACCTCAGCTCCACCTCGTTTCGCCTCAATAGCTGCGGAAGCGCCTGCTGCGCCAAAGCCAACGACAAGCACGTCGGTTTCGACGTCCCAAGCAATGTCGCCCGTAGATGAAAGGGGGGTGTCGTTACCCTTCCCTTTTGCTTGAGGCGAACAGGCCGCCATCAACCCAACCGTTGTGGCCGCAACTCCAGATGCCACGGCACCCTTAAAGAAGTCGCGTCGTGAAAACTTGCTTTCCTGTTCGTTCATGAACCCTCCTTGATGCTCTCGTTTTCCCGATCTCTCTTATGCGAGGAGCCTTATATAAGCAGCTCGTATAAGCACGCATCTCTGTTTGCATGTCATCAATAAGATGCGCGTTGATATACCTTAGTGAAAATGTGAAATGGTGTGGTCACCCCCAATGTTGTATTTGACGCAAAGCTTGTCATCCATAAGGAGTGAACTGTGTAGCGATGGGCGGAAAGCAGGGAAAAATGACCGTAGATACTCCCTTACACCTATGGAGTTTCTAAGCCCCTAGGCCCCGTGTGATAAAATCTAAGGCTGACTGTAACCTATACGTATCCGAAGGGTTTGCCTGTATGTCATTCCTTGATTGGTTTTCGGGCCTGACCGGCCAGATGTCCGCGGACATGGCCATCGATCTGGGCACTGCCAATACCCTTGTTGCTATTACGGGGGAGGGCATCGTCATCAACGAGCCCTCCGTTGTCGCCATAGAAAAGTCCACTCAGCGCGTGCTGGCCGTCGGCCATGAGGCCAAGAACATGATCAACCACACGCCGGACGCGTTCTCCGCCGAGCACCCGCTCAAAGACGGCGTCATCGCCGACTACGATGTGACCGAGGCCATGATCTCGGCCTTCATCAACAAGGCGGCCGAGCGCAAGTACCCTTGGCAGCCCAAGCCCCGCATCGTCGTGTGCATCCCCTGCGGCGCCACTTCGGTTGAGAAACGCGCCGTGTTCGAGGCCACCATCCAGGCGGGCGCCCGCCAGGCCTACCTCATCGAGGAGCCCATGGCCGCCGCTATGGGCGCCGATCTGCCCGTGACCGAGCCGACCGGTTCCATGGTGGTCGATATCGGCGGCGGCACCACGGAGGTGGCCGTCATCTCGCTCGGCGGCATTGTGACGTCCAGCTCGCTTCGTTTGGCCGGCAACCGGCTCGACGAGGCCATCGCCATGCACCTGCGCGATTTGCTCGGCATCAAGATCGGCGAGCGTACGGCCGAGGTCATCAAGATTAAGATCGGCTCCATCCTTCCCTTCGAGGACGGCCGCGAGCGCGACATGATCATCTCCGGCCAGGACGTCTACACCGAGCAGCCCAAGGAGGTCACCATCCAGTCCGAGGACGTGCGCGCGGCGCTTCAGGCCCCCATCGAGGAGATGGTGCTGCACATCAAGGACACCTTCAAGAAGACCAACCCCGACCTGGCCAGCGACATCATCCAGAACGGCATCCTGCTCACGGGCGGCGGCGGCCTGCTCTCGGGCCTCGACCGCTACCTCACCGACAAGCTTGAGATTCCCGTGTGGGTGTCCGAGACGGCGCTGACCAACGTGGTGTCGGGCTGCCTGAAGGTGCTCGAGACGCCGACGGCCCTCAAGCAGACGCTCATGCGCTCGAAGTAGGTCTTTCGCTTCCTATGGCTCTCAACTTTCAGCAACACGAACCGGCCTCCGCGGGCCGGCTCTCGCTCATTATCGCGCTGGCGGTCTCGCTGGTGTGCGTCGGCCTGTACCAGGCCGAGGGCGCTACAGGCCCCCTGCATTCCCTGCAGTCCGCCGTGGAGGGCGCCATGGTGCCCCTGCAGCGGGCGAGCGCGCCTCTCACCGAGGCCGTGGACGACGCCGGGGCCGCGGCGGCCGAGGGTGGCGTTACCGAGGAGACCTACGCGACGTTGCGCCAGCAGAACGAGCAGCTCGTGCAGCAGCTGGCCGCCGCCGAGGAGCAGCGTCTCGAGAACGAGCGGCTGCGCGGCCTTCTGAACCTGCGCGACACCTACGAGATCACCGGCGTGTCCGGCCGCGTCATCGGGCGGACCACCGACGCGTGGAACCAGACGGTGACCCTGGACGTCGGATCGAGCTCCGGCGTGGAAACGGGGCTCACCGTGCTCGGTCCCACGGGCGTCGTGGGCCAGGTCATCTCCGTGGACGGCGGCTCGTGCCGGGTGCGCCTGCTCACCGATCCGCAGTCCGGGGCGGCCGCCATGGTGCAGTCGAGCCGGGCCGAGGGCATCGTGCGCGGCTCCATGGACGGCCTGCTCTATCTGGAGAACATCGGCGCGGACGTGAACGTGCAGGTGGGTGACGTGGTTCTCACGAGCGGCCTGGGCGGGAGCTACACCCGGGGCCTCATCATCGGCACGGTGGTGCGCGTCGAGGGCAGCGCTGGCAGCGACACCCGCAAGATCGTCGTGGCCCCCAACGACACCGTGAGCCTCATGGAGGAGGCGCTCGTAGTGTTCTCCGCGGCCGACGATGCGGCCGACCGCACCGTGACGGCGCCCACGAGCGCCGACGGCGGCGAGGGAGCGTCCAGTTCCGGCTCGGGCGATTCCGGCGACGGCAACGATACCGGCAGCGGTGACGACAGTGCCAGCGGCGACGGCTCCGGCGACGATGCGGGCCGCTCTGACGGCACCGAAGGAGGCGAGGCCGCATGATGGAACTTTCCCGCGAGACGGTGGCGGGCGTCATCGGCGCCGTCATCGCCGTGCTTCTGCAGATAACCGTGGCGCCGGCCATCACGCTGTTCGAGGCCGTGCCCAACTTCATCGTGGCCTTTTGCATCGTGCGCGCCGTGGCCACGCCGGCTTCGGCCGGGTCGGTCATGCCGCTGGTTTTGGGCCTTCTCTTCGACCTCATGGGCGGCGGTCCTGTGGGAGGGATGGCCTTTGTGCTCGTGCTGGTAACGTTTCTGGCCTCGCGGCTGTTCATGGCGCTCAACAACGATACCCTGTTCATGCCGGTGGCCATCATGCTGGCGTGCATCATGCTCGTCGAGGTGATGTACGGGCTCATCGTCGTGGTCTGCGGCGCCGACGTGCCCTTGGGGGAGGCCTTCCTCTACCGCACGCTGCCCTGCATGCTCTACGACTGCGTCATCGGCCTTTTGCTGTATCCGATCGCCGCGCGGTTGATGGTCGATCGCCCGCGCGTCCAACCCGGGACGCCGGTCCTTCGTTAGGAAGGGGGAGCCGTGCTCGTAGCTATCATCGTCGCCGTCCTGGCGGCGGTCATCGTCATTGTAGCCGTGGCAGCGGCGCTCGCGCTGCGCGCCCGCAGGGAGACGCCCTCGGTCGGCCGCGCCAAGGGAGTCTCGGAGCTTTCCACCGTGGGCGTGGGAAGCTCGCCCTTCGAGCGCCGCTCCAAGGCCCAGGCCGCCCGCGAGGGCGATGTGACCGTGTCCAGCTCCGAGCCCGGGGCCGCGTCGAAGAAGCCCTCTGACGAGCTGGGACGCCGCTTTGCGGGTCTGGCGGCGGCGGCCGTGGCTATCTTTGGCGCCCTGTCGGCGAAGCTGTGGTCCATGCAGATCGCGGGATCTGAGGCCTACGCCCAGGCGGCGGAGGAGAACCTGTACACCACGGTGAAGACGCCCGCCCCCCGCGGCTGCATCTACGACACCAACGGCGAGGCTTTGGTGGTGAACCGCCCGAGCCAGACCGTCGTGGCCGACCCTGAGGTGGCCGACAACCGCGATGTCGTGCGCCGGCTCTCCACGGTGCTGGGGCTTCCCGCCAACGTGGTGCTCCAGCGCATCAACGATGCCGCCGCCGGCGCTCAGAGCCTGCGCGTGGTGGGGGAGGACGTGCGCCTGCGCGACGTGGCCTTCATCGCCGAGCATGCCGACGCTTTCCCCGGCATCACCGTGGAGGAGCGCTCCCAGCGCGAGTATCCCTACGGGGCGCTGGCGGCCCATGTGCTCGGCTACACCGGCTCGCCCTCGGCTGCCCGGCTTGAGGAGAAGATCGAGGGCCGCGACATCCTCGCCATCGACGTGGTGGGCAACGCTGGGGTGGAGGCCACCTACGACGCGTACTTGTCCGGCGAGCACGGCGAGAGCCAGGTCATGGTGGACGCCAACGGCCGGCGCATCTCGGTCATGAGCGACATCAAGGACACCAAGGGCAACGACCTCTACCTCACCATCGACGCCAGGGCTCAGTACGTGGCCGACGCGGCCCTGGCCAAGCTCATCGCGCCATCGGGCGGCGTCATCGGCACGGGCAAGGGCTCCAAGGGCGCCGTTGTGGCACTTGATGTGACCGACGGGTCGGTGCTCGTTATGTCAAGCTTCCCCACCTTCGACCCGACGAATTTCACCGGTGCCTTCTCCCAGGAACTCATGGATAGGTACAACTCCGAGGAGGCCTACGCGCCGCTGAACAACAACGTGGTGTCCGGCCAGTTCATGGCCGCCTCCACCTTCAAGGCCTTCACCTCCTTAGCTGGCCTGGAGTACGGCTTCGCCACGGAGAGCAGCTCGTGGAACTGCACGGGCAAGTGGGACGGCTTCGGCACTGGGGACGTGCAGCGCTGCTGGAAGCACGACGGCCATGGGACGCTCGATCTGCACGGGGGCATCGTGAACTCCTGTGACACGGTCTTCTACGAGATCGGCAAGGCTTTCTACGACCATGGGCCCGCCGGCACCGGCGAGATATCGGAGACGGCGCTCCAGGACTACCTGGGGCAGTTCGGCTTCGGCGAGAAGACCGACATCGATTTGGGCGGCGAGGCTGTGGGCGTCATTCCCACCCCGGCCTGGAAGGCCGAGCGCTGGCAGAACGTGCCCTCCGAAGCCACCTTCCGCGGCGGCGACTACACCAACATGATCATCGGCCAGGGCGATGTGCTCGTGACGCCCTTGCAGGTGGCCTGCGCCTACGCCGGCGTGGCCACGGGCCGCATCATGCGGCCGCACCTTCTGAAGGAGGTGCGCAACAGCGAGGGCGAGACGGTCGTCACCTACGAGCCGGTCGTCGAGCGTACGCCCGAGGTGACCGAGGCCCATCTGGCCTACGTGCGCGACGCGCTGCACGGCATGGTGCAGGAGTCCCACTCCGTGGCGCCCTTGTTCGAGGAGCTGGGAATCGATGCGGCCGGCAAGTCCGGCACCGGCGAGAAGCAGGATCAGAACGACACGGCATGGTTCGTGGCCTACGCCCCCTACAACGATCCGAAGTACGTCGTGGCCTGCGTGGTGGAGCAGGGCGGCGGCGGATCGGACACCGCGGCGCCGGTGGTGGCCGAGGTCATGGGCGCGCTCATGGACTGCGCCGCCGGCACGTCCTCGGTGAAGCCGGAGCGCATCTCCGGCTCGCCCGGCGAGTCCGTCGCCATCGCCAACGACTCCGGCGGCCGTGAGGACTAGCATGGCCCAGCAGCTTCCCCAAATCCACTCGGTTCACTCCAGCCAGCGCCGACCGGCCCACGGCTCGGCGCGCCCGGCTGCGCCCTCGCTGCTTGCGCGCGTGCCCTGGGGCTTCCTCGCCGTCATCGCGGTGCTCGTCGCCTACGGTCTCGTGGTCTGCTGGTCGGCGGTGCAGGGGGACGCCGACTACAACTTCAGCCGCCAGCTGCAGGGCGTGGCCGTGGGCCTGGTCGCCATGGTGGCCCTGTGGGCCTTCGACTACCGGCGCCTTTCGAACCTCACCACGGCGCTGCTCGTCATCAACGTGGTGCTCATCCTTCTGCCCCACATCCCGGGCCTCGGCACCGACGCGGGCATGGGGGCCAAGTCCTGGATCAAGATCGGCATGCAGGTGCAGCCCGGCGAGTTCGCGAAGGTCACGGTGGTGCTCTTCGCCGCGAGTCTTCTGGCCCGCTACCAGGGCACGCTGGACGATTGGCGAGAGTACTGCAAGGTGCTCGGGATGCTGCTCGTTCCGTTCGCGGCCATCATGACCCAGCCGGACTTGGGCACGGGGCTGGTGTATATGGCCATCTCCGCGGTGGTGCTCGTCATGGGAGGCGCCAAGGGGCGCTACCTGCTCATCACGCTCATCGCCGGCATCGCGGCCATCGCGGCGGTGTTCGCCGTCGACGAGCTGCTGAAGTACCAGCAGTCCGACGGCACGTGGGAGTACCGCCTCCTGAAGAACTACCAGCGCAGCCGCCTGCTCGTGTTCCTGAACCCCGAGGGGGACCTTTCCGGCGACGGCTACAACCTCGCCCAGGCCAAGATCGCCATCGGCAGCGGCGGCCTGTTCGGCAAGGGCATCGGGAACGCCACGCAGTCGACCCACGGCTTTCTGCCCGAGGCCCCCACGGACTTCATCTTCTGCGTTCTGGCCGAGGAGTTCGGGTTCGTGGGCGTCATGGCGCTTCTCGGCCTGTACGCCCTGCTCATCGTGGCGTGCCTCTCCATCGCCCGGCGCGCCGACAACCTCTTCGGCATGCTCATCGTCATGGGCGTCATCGGCATGTGGCTCTTCCAGATTTTGGAGAACATCGGCATGGACTGCGGTCTTATGCCCATCACGGGCATCCCGCTGCCCTTCGTCAGCTACGGCTCCTCGTTCATGGTCGTGAACTTCGCGCTCATCGGGCTCATCGGCTCGGTGTACTCCCATACGTCCACGCAGTCCGGCTTTGCCCGGACTCCCTCTCACGGAAGGAAGGCCTCATGAATCTTCCCCTCGATATCCCCGCCCTCCTGAAGGCGGCCACCGATATCGACGAGGCGCGCAACACGCCTCTGGCGGTGTCGGTCTACATCGACGAGACGGCCCCGGGCGATGTGGTGGGCCACGTGCGCAGCGCCTTTGCGAGCGCGGGGGCCAAGACCCGGGTGACCATCGGGTATCTGGATGACAACCTGCTCGCCGAGCCCTACGGGGCCGACGACATGGCGGTCATCGTCGCCGGCGATTCGCCCCGCATCGGCGAGCAGGCGGCCCACATCCGCGGCGCCGGCATCCCGGTCATGGTGGCCACCACGGCCCCTCACGCCGTGGCCGCAGCGGCCGAGGCGGCCGGCTGGCCCGTTCCCGAGGGGGACATCGTCGCGCCGAACATGACCAACCCCACGCCTTTCGGGGACGCCGCCCGGGCTCTGGCGCGCCGCATCACGGCCGGCAGCACCGCCAACGAGGCGCCGAACGCCGCGGCGGCCGAGGCGGCTATCGAGGACATCGAGCACGCGCTGCCCGTGGAGACCGAGCCCGCCGATGCCGAGCCCATTCCCTTGGACGGGGAGGGCGCCTCAACGTTGGATCGTCGCATGGGGGAGTGGATCATCGCCGCCTGCAAGGACAAGCGCCTCGCCTTCGCGCTGGCCTTCCCCTTCGTGCGGCGCCCGCTGTCCTTGGACGCGGTGCGGGCCACCTCGGTGCAGAACGCCGGCGTGGGCGTGGTGGTGTTCATCCCCGGGGCCGACATGCCCATCATGACGCTCAACCAGGCGAAGATGCTGCTGCAGATCGCCGCTGCCTACGGCCAGCCGTTGTCGGCCGAGCGCATCAAGGAGCTGGCGGCCGTCGTGGGCGGGGCGTTTCTGTTCCGCAACATCGCCCGCACGGCCGTCGGCGTGGTGCCGGTGCTCGGCTGGGCCATCAAGGGGGCCATCGGGTTCGCGGGCACCGAGGCCATGGGGCACGCGGCCATCGAGTACTTCGAGGCCGGCGGCGACATCGTCGGCGTGGCATCGGTGGTGCAGAAGGCCCGTGACGAGGCCGTGGAGGCCGCGTCGAAGGCGGCGGCAACCCCCGCCGGCGGCAAGGTGATCGAGGCGGCTCGCGGAGCCGGGGCCTCGGCCTTCCGCGCCCTGCGCGGCAAGGGGAAGGGCGCTGGCAAGGGAGGCGCCCGTGGCTAGGTGCGATCTGTGGCCTCGGGTGGAGCCTTTGCTCTCCCGGGTGGAACGGCCGGCCCGCTACCTGAACCACGAGTGGGGCTCATCGGCGCCGGTGGCCGAGGGGGACTTCGCCTTCTGCATGATCTACCCGGACACCTACGAGTTGGGCCAGGCCAACCAGGCCGTGCGCATCCTCGTGAACGCCGTGAATGCCACTGACGGCATGGGGGCCGAGCGGGCCTTTCTGCCGGCGGTGGACATGGCCGACCTCATGCGCGAGGAGGGCGTGCCGCTGTTCTCCCTGGAGAGTTGCCGCCCCGTGGCCGACTTCGACGTGGTGGGCATCACGCTGCCCCACGAGCTGGCCGCCACCAACGTGCTGGAGACGCTGGACCTCGCCGGCATCCCGCTGCGCACCGCCGACCGCGCCGAGGGCGACCCCATCGTGCTGGCCGGCGGCCCGTGCGCCTACAACCCGGAGCCCTACGCGCCGTTCTTCGACGTCATCTTGGTGGGCGAGGGGGAGGAGCAGCTGCCCGAGACGCTGGCGCTCATCCGCGAGCTGCGCGCATCCGGCGCGCCCCGGGCCGAGATCCTGCGCGAGGTGGTGCGGCGCGTGGGCGGCGCCTACGTGCCGAGTCTGTACCGCTGGCGCAGCGATGAGGAGGCCCAGGCGGCCGGCAGCTGGGCGGAGCCCCTGTTCGACGATGTGCCATGCGTGGTGCACAAGCGCGTCTTCGAGGGTTTCGCCGACAGCCCGGCCCTCGAGCCCATGATCGTGCCCTATACGGAGGTGGTGCACGACCGGCTGAACGTCGAGATCCTGCGCGGCTGCGCGCGGGGCTGCCGCTTCTGTCAGGCGGGCATGATGTACCGCCCGGTGCGGGAGCGCTCGGCCGACAACATCGTGGACGCCGTGGCCCGGGGCCTCGCCGAGACCGGCTACGACGAGGTGAGCCTGACGTCGCTCTCCTCCACGGATCACTCGCGGATCGCCGAGATCCTCTCGCGGGTGAACGCCGACTGCGCCGGGGCCGGCGTGCGCGTGAGCGTGCCCTCCCAGCGCCTGGACGCCTTCGGGGTGGAGATGGCCGAGCTCGTGGCCGGCCAGAAGAAGGGCGGTCTCACTTTCGCGCCGGAGGCCGGCACCCAGCGGCTGCGCGACGTCATCAACAAGAACGTCACCGAGGACGACCTGTTCGCCGCCATTGATGCCGCCTTTGCCGCCGGCTGGCGCCGCTGCAAGCTGTACTTCATGGTGGGGCTGCCCACCGAGACCGACGACGACATCAAGGGCATCGCGAGTCTGGCCCAGCGCGCCTACGACCGCGCCAAGGCCGCCGTGCCGGCCGACCAGCGTGGCAGCGTGCGCATGAGCGTGTCCTGCGCGGTGTTCGTGCCCAAGGCCCAGACGCCCTTCCAATGGGACGGCCAGATCTCCCCGGAGGAGACGCTGCGGCGCGTGGGGCTGCTCAAGCGCTCGGTGAAGTACAAGGCGGTGGACGTGCACTACCACGACCCCGCGACGTCGTTCGTCGAGGCGGTCATGAGCCGCGGCGGCCGCGAGGTGGCCGATTGGGTGGAGGCCGCCTGGCGGCGCGGCGCCCGATTCGACGCCTGGACGGAGCTTTTCAATGAAGAGGCGTGGACGGGCGCTGCCGGGGAGCTGGGGCTTGATCCCGCCGCGATCGCCCAGGCCGAGTTCCCGACCGACTACGTGCTGCCCTGGGCGCACATCACCGCCGCGGTCTCACCGAAGTTCCTCGCCCGGGAGCGGGAGCGCGCCGCTGCCGGCATCACGACGCCGGACTGCACCTTCGAGAACTGCTCCGCCTGCGGCGCCTGCCCCACGTTGGGCGTCGACATCGAGTTGCAGCAGGAGCGCGAGGGCAAGGAGGCGTCGCCGGCCCGCAACCCGTATCGCACGGTCGCGCATCCGAGGCAGGCCGAGCCCCCGCGTCCCGGGCGAGCAGGGCAACGCGAAGGAGCTGCTGGTAAGGAGGCGATTCGATAATGGCCGATCCCCGTCTGTTCCGTCTGCGCGTCACCTTCCGCGAGACTGGCCGTCTGGCCATGTTGTCGCATCTGGAACTGGCCCGCGCCCTCGAGCGCGCCGTGCGCCGGGCGCAGCTGCCCTTTGCGGTGAGCCAGGGCTTCTCGCCGCATATGCGCATCGCCTTCGGGGCGGCTCTGCCCGTGGGGGTGGGAGGCACCGCCGAGATATTCGATCTGTTCCTCACGGACTACGTGCCGGCGCTCCGTGCCCTCGCGGCGTTGCAGGAGGCGAGTCCCGCCGACTTGTACCCCACCGAGGCGCGCTACATTGAGGCGCGCGATGCCGCCGCCAGCGTGGCTTTGCCCGTGAGCACCTACGAGGTCGTGCTCTCCGAGGCTCCGGGCGCCATCGTGGTTCCCGAGGCCATCACCGTTGTGCGCAAGAAGAAGGAGAAGACGCTCGTGCCGGCCGACTTCCTCGTGGGCCCGGTGTCGCTGGACGGCGCCACGGTGCGCTTCTCCCTTGAGGCCAAGCCCACGGGATCCTTGCGCGCCGACGCCTTCGCCCGCGAACTTATTCGCGAGACCGTTGCCGCCGGTCACGCGACCGAGATGCTGCGGCCGATCACCTTCCTCCGCATCGACCAGCGCGCCGCCGAGGGGATTTAGCCCCGCAAAATGGCTTGGAAATCACGAAAGTTCGGCCGAAAGAGCGAAAATCGGGCTTCCTTGTAATACAGAACCGGATGTTTCCCCAGCTGGTGTATTACAAAAGGGCTTTCAAGAGCTTGGCATGCCCGATCTTTCGTCATTTCCAAGCCATTTCAGGCAAAGGAGGGGCGAAAAACGGCGCGATTGCCGATCTTTCGTTGTTTTCAAGCCAACGCGGGCAAATGAAGGTATGATTTAAGGGTTGGAAGTTGAAAGGAAGACCCATGGACGATTGCCTGTTCTGCAAGATCGTGTCCGGCGAGATCCCGTCGGCCAAGGTGTACGAGGACGATGTGTGCTACGCCTTCGACGACATCGAGCCCGAGGCGCCGGTGCACACCCTCATCGTGCCGAAGACCCACTACGACAACTTGGCCGCCGGCGTGCCGGCCGAGGTCATCGGGCATATGATGAGCGTCGTGCCGGAGGTGGCGCGTTTGAAGGGCGTCGGCGAGTCCGGCTACCGCACCGTGGTGAACACGGGCCCCGACTCGGCGGCCACGGTGAATCACCTGCACATTCACGTGCTCGGAGGCACCAAGATGGGCCGCTTCACCTTCGAGGGCTCCTACCGCGAGGCACAGTAGGAAAAATTCTCGAAAAAGGGGCTTGTGCGGAAGAGCGATTCTGTTAAACTATATGGGCTGCTGAAACACGGGGTGTTAGCTCAGTTGGTTAGAGCGCCGGCCTGTCACGTCGGAGGTCGCGAGTTCGAGTCTCGTACATCCCGCCATCCAAAATCTGAAGCCTGTTCGAAAGAGCAGGCTTTTTTATTCTCCGAAGCGTTGCGGGGTCCTCGCTAGCGCGGTGGGGTGCGTAAAGTGCGTTATATCGCATTCACGGCGGTATAAACTCGATCTCGCCGCCGTAGGCGCATTTGATTGCGCGGCGACTCATACATGGCTGTGCAGCGGTGTGTTCCCGACTGTCATCTGGTGACGCATTTGCGATGCCGACACTTCTTCACGTCGCCGCCTCGGCTCGCTTGTTTTTGGACGCCTGGCATATATTGCCGTGCCTCGGCCTCATTTTGATTGCCTGGCATGCATGGTTCGACCTAGCCGCATTTTGGATATCTGGCATACATGCCCGCGCCTTAGCGGCATTTGGGCGTCTGACGTTCGTTGGCTGCTTTGACGCTGGTTGCCGTGCATTCCGATTGCGCTGTTTCTGCGCCCTGGTGTCAGAAAATGCCACAAGGGGGCCCGATTGCAGCCCGATATTCGTTGCGAAAGGAGCAATCGGGTGTTCGCGATGGGTCGCATCATGACAAAAGCGCAGGTCGTAGCTGCGTCGTGGCTCAGGGACTCGACTTTATCCGTAGATGGCGAGGCCCCCTTCTCGCATTTTCTGCCAGCAAGGTCGTCATCTTCTGCAATCGGGCCCCATTGCGCCATTTTCTGACAAGTCCACATGCCACTCGATCCGCATGACCTTCGACCCACAGGACGTTCGAGTCGTGCGACCTTCGATTCACGCGTCTCTCGGCCCATATGACTTTCTTGCCACATGTCGCTCGGAGTGAATGCCGCTTGAGCGCTTAACGCGCGTTTTTGGATAGGTGGCTTTGGGCGAGCGTTTTTGCCAAGTGGGTTCCCGGCGGCATTCCTCGCTTCGCTGTACTCTCATAGCCTTGTGCCTTCACGGCTGATTCCCCGTACCTTCGTGGGCCTTTGCGGCTCTGCCGCCGCACGCCGTTACGGGCTCAACTGTTGAATGCAGCCACGGCCTCAATCGACGCGCGCCGCAATGTTTGCAATCGCTGTATGCCGTTCGGGGCTTCGGTGCGGCGTGTGTCATGGAAAATGGCCTCACCGCGTGCCGTAGAATCGTACTATGGCGATCATGGCGCATCGGGCTTTTCGTAACGATTGTGGCGGAGCAGCCGTATCGTCCAAATCATATCGTAGCGATTGTGACGGAATGGTTGTGTCATAGGAATCGTGCATAGCGATGGTGCTATGGCGGGTTTGTCGTGATAATTGCGCAGTGACCATATCGTAGCGATTGCGCCGTGGTGACCGTGGCAAAGCGATCGCCTTGAAAAATTATGAATCAATTTCAGCGACTGTCTTCATTTAGGTAACGGCACTTGAAATTCCTTTTAAGTTCGATATTGTTTAGAAGCTAAATATTTAGAAACTAAACAATCCGAGTTTCGAAAGGGGTTGATATGAGCGAATCTCTGGAAGCGTTGCGCAACGAAATGTTTGAAACGATGCAACACATGCGCCAACGCCGCTCGACGCCGCCGCTGCCGCCGGGCATCACGCGCGGCGAGATCAATGCGCTCATGATGCTTTCCATGATGGAGGCGCGTGACGAGATTGCGCGCCCCGGTATGCTCGCCGCGTGTTCCCATGCGACACCGGGCGCGGTTTCGCAAACGCTCAAGTCGCTTGAGGAGAAGGGTCTTATCGTGCGCAGGCGTGGCGAGGGCGATTCTCGCTCCGTCACGATTTCCCTGACCGATGCGGGTCACGAGTTCGAAAAAGAAGGCCGCCGCCTGCATGACGAGCGTTTCATGCATATGCTTGAATTCTTGGGCGAAGACGACGCTCGCGAATTCGTACGTATCGTGAACCGCATGCTTGAATTTGAGGAATCGCATCCCTGGAAGCGTGCATCTGGTGGGATGCGTTGTGGGGGCGAGCGGGCTTGCGCCGCGGAAAGCGTCCCGTGCCCCGATTCTGTCCACGGCCAGGAAAGCGCCGTTTGCTCAGATTCCACAATTGGTCGGGAATCCGATTTTCGTTTCGATTCTGCATCAAACTCGACAAGTGAGACGTGCTGCAATTCCGAATCGAGCCACGCGTCGGCGTCGCGCCATCCTGAGCGATTCGCCGCTGCCGGCAGCGGTTTTCGCTGCGAAAAAGAAGGCGGCGAGCCATGCGCCTAATCAAGAATTTCGCGAATCATAAAATCGCGGTAGTGATCGTCGTGGTGCTGCTCGCAGTTCAAGCATTTTGCGATTTATCGTTGCCGAATTATACATCCGACATCGTTGACGTGGGTATTCAGCAATCGGGCGTCGAGCATGCGTCGACCGATGCGCTCACCGAGCGCACGCATGACTTGGTCGCCATTATGGAAAGCGAGCAGAACGAAAGCCTGTTTGCCGATTCCTACTCCCAACGCTCCGATGGCACCTACGAACTCACCGACTTCGGCCGCGAGCATCGCGCGGAGCTCGACGATGCCATGTCCATGCCGCTTGTTGCAGTGCATTATGCCGATCAAACCGGCATGGACCTCGACCAGCTGAAAGCCGCATATGATGCCGGCATGGTGCAGAAGCCTGACGTTCAAACCATGCTCGATGAAGCGAAGTCGCAGATGGGCGACATGGCCGATTCCATCGTGGGCCAACAGGCAATTGCCGCCGCAAAAGCTGAGTATGAGCAACTCGGTTACGACCTGAACGCCATGCAGATGAATTACCTGCTCACCACGGGTGGCAAAATGCTCGGCCTTGCCGCGCTCGGCATGGTTATCGCCGTAATCGTGGGCTTCATCGCAAGCTGCACGGCGGCGAAAATCGGCGCCAGCCTGCGAAGCCGCCTGTTCGAGCGCGTGTTGTCGTTTTCGGACGCTGAAATCCAAAGCTTCTCGGCCGCCTCGCTTATCACGCGTGGCACCAACGACGTGCAGCAAGTGCAAATGGTGTCGGTCATGATGCTGCGCATGATTCTTTACGCTCCCATTTTGGCCATCGGCGGCATCATCATGATTGCCCGCACGAACCTCTCTATGGGCTGGATTATTGTGGCGGCCGTGCTTGCCATCGCCGTGGTGATGCTGTTCCTCATGAAAGTGGCAATGCCGAAGTTCAAAATCATGCAGAAGCTCATCGACCGCGTGAACCTCGTGTCACGTGAGATTCTTACAGGCATCCCTGTGGTGCGCGCGTTCGGCCGCGAGGCCCATGAGGAAGAGCGTTTCGACGAAGCAAACCTGCGCCTCATGAAAACGCAGCTGTTCACGAACCGCGTCATGACGTTCATGATGCCGCTCATGATGCTCATTATGAATTTGGTGTCGGTCGCCATCATTTGGTTCGGCGGCCACGCGGTTGATGCGGGCACGTTGCAAACGGGCGACCTCATCGCGTTCATTACCTATTCCATGGTTATTATCATGGGCTTTCTTATGATCGGCATGCTTTCTATCATGCTGCCGCGTGCCGATGTTGCTGCCCAGCGCATCGATGAGGTGCTTAAGACGGAAAGCTCGATCGCCGACCCTTCGACTGAAGTGTGTCGCGACGACGAACTCGCCGCGCGCACGGGTGGTGCCGAAATCGCTTTCAACGACGTGAGCTTCAGATATCCTGGCTCGCAAGATTGCGTGCTCGAGCATGTCGACTTCACCGCGAAGCCTGGTCAAACCACGGCCATCATCGGCTCGACCGGTTCGGGCAAGTCTACGGTGATCAAACTCGTGGAGCGTTTCGCTGACGTGTCGGAAGGCTTCATTACCATCGACGGCATCGATATTCGCGACCTGTCGCTGCACGCGCTGCGCGGCCAATTGGGCTACGTCCCGCAAAAGGCCTTCCTGTTCAGCGGCACGGTTGAAGAAAACGTCGACTACGCCGCCGACGAGCTGAATGCCGAACGCGTGCGCGCTGCGGCGGAAATCGCCCAGGCCGATTTTGTGGACGACCTGGACGAGGGCTTCAAAACCGAAATTTCCCAAGGCGGCACGAACGTTTCGGGCGGCCAGCGCCAGCGCTTGGCTATCGCCCGCGCGCTTGCCACCGATGCTCGCGCGTTTTTGTTTGACGACAGCTTCAGTGCGCTCGACTACAAAACCGATGCCGCGCTGCGCCATGCGCTCGCCGAACAGCTTGGCGGCAAAACTCAGATCATCGTGGCCCAGCGCATTTCCACGGTGCTTCATGCCGACCAAATCGTTGTGCTCGACGAGGGGCGCGTCGTGGGTTGCGGCACGCATGCCGAACTCATGGACGCCTGTGAACCGTATCGCGAAATCGCGCTTTCGCAGCTATCGGAAGAAGAGCTGGAGGAAGGTGATGCGCAATGAGCCAGCAGGAGGAAATGGCAAAGCTGAAGGCGGCATCGCCGCGCCGCCGCGGCGGGCGTGGCCCCATGGGCCGCATGATGCCCGGAGAAAAGGCGCAAGACTTCAAGGGCACCATTGGCAAACTCGTGCGCTTCATGGGGCAATTCAAAGTAGCTTTCATTGCGGCCATCGTGTTCGCCATGGCGTCGGCCGCCTTCAATATCGTGGGCCCGAAGGTGCTTTCGCAAGCGACCACCGAGCTGTTCGACGGCATCGTCGCCAAAATCGGCGGCACCGGTGGCATCGATTTCGACGCAGTTGGCGCCATTCTGCTCGCCACGCTGGCGTTGTATTGCGTGAGCGCGGCGTGCTCGTTCGTACAAGGCTGGATGATGACCTCGGTCTCGCAGCGCACGTGCTATGGCCTGCGCCGCCAAATCGCCGAGAAAATCGATCGCCTTCCCGTGGGCTATTTTGAGCGCACGAGCACCGGCGACGTGCTTTCGCGCATCACCAACGATGTCGATACGCTGGGGCAAAGCCTGAACCAAGGCGTGACGCAGCTCATCACGAGCGCCACTACCATGATCGGCGTGCTTGTTATGATGCTGTCCATCAATGTTGAGATGACGCTTATCGCGCTGCTTGTGATTCCACTGTCTCTCATTTTGGTGAAAGTCGTTGTGAAGCGCAGCCAGAGGTACTTCCGCGCTCAGCAGAAGAAGCTCGGTGAAATCAATGGCCAAATTGAGGAAACGTTCTCGGGCCAAGCCATCGTGCGCGCGTTCAACAAGGAAGACGCGGCACTCGCCGCTTTCCGCGAAACGAATGAGGCGCTCTATCAATCGGCGTGGCGCTCTCAGTTTCTTTCGGGTCTCATGATGCCCATCATGAGCTTCGTGAGCAATTTGGGATATGTGGCTGTGGCTATTGCGGGCGCGGTTTTTGCCGTGCAGGGTCGAATCACGGTGGGCGACATTCAGGCGTTTATTCAATATGTGAAAAACTTCACGCAGCCTATCACGCAGCTTGCTCAGGTCGCCAACGTGCTGCAGCAAATGGCCGCGGCGGCGGAACGCATTTTCGAATTCCTTGAAGCTCCTGAAGAAGTGTCCGAGCAGCCGAAGGCGAAGGCCGCCGATGTTTCAAGCGACGTGGAGTTCGACCATGTGCGCTTTGGCTACGACCCCGAGCATCCGGTGATCAGCGATTTCTCGGCGCGCGTGGGCGAGGGGCAAACCGTGGCGCTTGTCGGTCCCACGGGAGCAGGCAAGACCACCATGGTGAAGTTGCTTATGCGTTTCTACGATGTTGATGGCGGCGCCATTCGCATCGGCGGCCACGATGTGCGCGAGTTTTCGCGCGAAGACGTGCGCTCGCAATTCGGCATGGTGCTGCAAGATACCTGGCTGTATAACGCTACCGTGCGCGAGAACATTCGCTACGGCCGACTCGATGCGACCGATGCCGAGGTTGAGGCCGCCGCGAAAGCCGCATTCGCCGATCATTTCATTCGCACGCTGCCTGAAGGCTATGACACGGTGATTAATGAAGATGCGAGCAATATCAGCCAAGGCCAGCGCCAGCTGCTCACTATCGCCCGCGCTATTTTGGCTGATCGTCGCATGCTCATTTTGGACGAGGCAACAAGCTCGGTCGATACGCGCACCGAGGGGCGCATTCAGGCGGCTATGGACAACCTCATGCGCGGGCGCACGTCGTTCGTCATCGCTCATCGCTTGTCGACCATTCGCAATGCCGATTTAATTCTCGTTTTGCAAAAAGGTGACATTGTGGAACAAGGAACTCATGCGGAGCTGCTTGCGGCGAATGGGGCCTATGCTAAACTCTATAACTCACAGTTTGCTGAATAACCATTATTGGGGCGCGCCCTCGAAAGGTGCGCCCCGTGCCAGTCGGGCGATTGCCCGGCACACATGAGGGGCGAATTTCTGTATGGAAAAGAAGCTGCGCGAGGCACAGACGGGCATTGCAGGGGAATCGTGCGCGGTTGACGATGAGGTCGTGGCGGCGGCAGCAGCGGCGGCTCGACGTGCGAAGGCAACGGGCAAGCACGCCATTGCCGCGTTCGATTTCGACGGAACGTCCATCCAGGGCAATTCGCCCGTATTGCTCGTGCGCTATTTGCGTGGCGATGACTTGCTGCGCAAGCGCGTTTTGGCGAAGGTGGGCGCGTGGGGCGCTGCCTACAAGCTGCATCTTCCGCAAAGCGAGGCATGGGTTCGCGGCCAGGTGTTCACCGCGTTCGAGGGCGGCCCTAAAGAGCAGGTCGACGAATACCTGCGCGATTTCTACGACAAGGTTATCGCTGGCCAGAAGCGTTTTCGCCCCAAGGCGCGTGCGGCCATGAACGCGCTGCGCGATGCGGGCGTTGAGGTCGTCATCGTGTCGGCAACGTTTGGGCCCATCGTGCGCCGAGCCCAGGAATTCGAGCCGTTCGATGTGAGCCTGTGCACCGAAATGGAAGTCGACGCCAACGGCAATTACACTCGCCGGGTCGACGGCGAGTGCGTCGAAGGCGAAGCGAAGGTGCGCGCTATCACGAAATGGGCCAACGAGAAATACGGCGCAGGCAACTGGGAGCTTTCATGCGCGTTTGGCGATCACCATTCCGACATTCCCATGCTGAGCCGCGCTGCCGACGCGTTCGCCATCACGCCCGATTCCACGCTTTCGCGCACCGCCAGGGAAAATGATTGGCATGCGCTCGATTGGAATTGCAAGGCCGAGAAATAGCGCGCGAACGAGGCATCCGGGCTCGCGATTTCGACGGGGCGTTCGCGTTTGCCCGCCGCTCGCTATGGCGCGAGCTCTCTGGGCATGCCCATCATACGTTCTCGGGGGTTTGGGCCTTCAATCGAGCTGTTTGAGCGGACGCATCTGCAAACGAGACGCCCGCTACCCATTTCATATTTGTGGAACTGTTTCTTTCTAAGTAACGTTTCGTGAAATTTTTGCACATCGCTAGGTGCTTGGTTACACTTACCTTTGTAGTATTGTCGTTTAATTCATTGAAGGGGGTGGGCGAAGTGCTCAACCAGAACAACGACGAGGCGAATATCGCCAACAATCAAGAGCCCGATCAAGCCCATCGGCCTCAGGGCGATTGTGCTGAATGCAGCTCGTCTGCAGAGGGCAACGCCTCTTTCGAACGTGACGAATATTCTGATCATGGCGCCGCCATTGTGCATGGCGAGGCTTTGGCAGGCGATTTCATCGCGCGCAACGATTACCTCGAGCGCGCCCAGGCGGCGGCGGAAGCGGGCGACCGCGAGCTCGCCATGCATCTGTTCCTTACGGCTTATGAAGAAGCATGCAAGAGCTCGCCAGTCGCGAACGATTCGGCCATCGCGGCGCTGCGCAGGGCGTGGGGCATTGCGTGCGATATGAAGGAGCGCTCGCTCGCCGAATACATTTTCGACAAGCTTGAGCCGCACCTGTCCACCGACGAGGCGCCTGAATACGCCAAGCGCCTGCAGAATTTGGCGCTCGACAAGCTTTCCGAATTCGGCATTTCGCGTGCCGATTTGGAAGGCGTGGCTGACATGATTTCCGAGGAAATCGGCCAAAACGCGCATATCACGGGCATTTCACCCATCATGTCGATGCATATTCCGGGCGATACCGGCGCCGATTCTGCCGACGATTCCGACGAGCCGCGCCCGACGACCGCTTCGGCCGACGTGCACAAGGCTGCGCCTTCGAAGGCCGTGCCCATGCTGCGCTATTCCGATTTGGTGGGCTTCGACAGCATTATCGAAGACGCTCGCTCGCTCGGGTTGGGCGTTGAAGACGATGAGGAATACCGTGCGCTCGTGGACACGTTGCGCGAACAGCACGGCCTCGACGGCCTTTCTGCCGTTGGCTCCGTCGTGTTCCGCACGTCGTCGCGTGAAGACGCGAACACATTCATGCAGGCCGTGGTGGGCGAGCTCGGCCTTCCCGCTATGCGCATTCAAATGCAGCAGGGCCCCATGGGCGTGCCCATGTTGTGCGTCACGGTGTCGGCGAAAAACCAGCCGCGCATGCTTGGCCGCGTTGCGCTTGAGGCTCCGAGCGTGCTCGTGCTCGAAGACATCGACATGTGGGGCGCGCCGCTCATCGACGCTGCCAGCTCCACCGAGGGCGAGGGCGCGATGTTCGCGAGCATGTCGCGTGCCGCGCGCGAAGCCGTTGCGCTTGTTACCGCGGCTGTCGAGAACCCGAACATCTACGTGCTTGCCTCCGTGGGCGGCGAAGCTCCTGACCAAGGATATTTGTACGACCTTATGGAACCCATGAGCGTGGTCGACATTTATTTGCCCGATGAGCTTGAGCGCCGTCAGATTTGGGAAACTATTGCGTCCGAGCATCCGTCGGTGCGATCGCTCGACATGGCGATGCTCACGAAGATGTCGCGCAATCTTTCGCGCACCGATATCGTGACCGCTGCCCGCGAGGCCGTGGAAGACGCTTACCGCGCAGGCCTGAAGGCGCGCTGCTATAAGCCCATCACGCAGGAGCTCATGTTCGAACACATTTCGAACTTCCAGCCGCTCGATTCCACCGAGTACCGTGCGCTCGAAGACGCCGTGATTGCTGATTTCCGCAAGCAGATTGCAGATATCGAATGCGATTTCGAAGAAGAAGCCGAAGCCGAAAGCCGGCGCTACGACGCGCTTGGTGACGATGACGAAAGTGTTGAATAGCCGTGGAACTTACTCGCCGAACCGATTACGCCTGTCGCATCATTCGTGCGGCGTATGCGAATAAAGACGCGTATGTGTCGGTGTCCGATGTGGCCGACGCTGAAAGCATTCCTTACGCGTTCGCCCGCTCTATTCAGCACGATTTGGTGCATGCGGGGCTTTTGAAAACTGTGCGCGGTGCGAAGGGCGGTCTTACGCTCGCGTGCGATCCCGCGACAACCACGGTGCTCGATGTGCTCACCGCGCTTCAGGGGCCCATGAATATGTCGCCGTGCTCGGCCGACTCGGAGTATTGCGAACGTTGCGGCGGTTGTGAGTATCACGGCATTTGGAAGCATGCCGATAGGCTTATGCAAGACTATTTCGAATCGATCACGCTCGAAAAGCTGTTTTCGGGAGAGGCTCGATGATTATTGAGGGGGCGCTTGAGGCGCCCCTTTTTACGAGTGAGTCCAGCGATGCCGACATCGCGGAATTCCAGGCGTGGGTGCGCGAGGCGGGGCAGGCGCTCTATCGCGACCTTCCCTGGCGCAATACGCGCGACGCATATGCAATTTGGATTTCTGAAGCCATGCTGCAGCAAACGCAGGTGTCGCGCGTGCTTTCCCGATGGGAGCGGTTCTTGCGCCATTTTCCCACGGTTGACGCGCTCGCGTCGGCGAACTCGGCCGATGTGGTTGAGGAGTGGCAGGGCTTGGGCTACAACCGCCGTGCGCTCGCGCTGAAGCGCGCTGCCGATATATGTTCCGCGGAATACGCCGGGCGCATGCCCGAAGGCGCGCATTTCGCGAACAAAACGGAAAGAGG
>OLSN01001278.1_pt1 | contig 22439 bp, 17 predicted proteins | sample 1672411 | NCBI WGS metagenome assembly OLSN01 (sample SAMEA3136683, study PRJEB25190) | human gut metagenome | biome: human gut; feature: human-associated habitat; material: faeces | place: Austria | collected 2013 | reverse complement strand
TTGCATACCCCATTAATATAACACAATTTTACTGAGCAATACCTGCTCTTTGTTTTGCAGCAGTCACTGTATTTTTCAGTAACATTGCAATGGTCATTGGACCAACTCCGCCCGGAACAGGAGTAATAAAAGATGCCTTTTTCTCTACCGCATCAAAATCAACGTCTCCGCACAATTTTCCGTTTTCATCACGGTTCATGCCAACGTCAATCACAACTGCCCCGTCCTTTACCATATCTGCAGTCACAAATTTTGCTTTTCCCACCGCAGCTACCAAAATGTCCGCCTGACTGCAAACTTCTGCTAAATTTTCAGTACGGCTATGGCATATGGTCACGGTACCGTGTTCATGTAGCAGAAGCATAGACATTGGTTTACCTACAATATTGCTTCTGCCAATAACAACACAGCGTTTTCCTTTAATAGAAACACCTGTGGAATGAATCAGCTCAATAACGCCAGCAGGAGTACATGGCAAAAAACTGTAATCACCAATCATAATACGTCCCACATTCACAGGGTGAAACGCATCTACATCTTTTGCAGGATTGATATTTTCAATCACCAATTGTTCGTCCAGACCTTTTGGCAAAGGAGACTGCACCAAAATACCGTCTATATCTTGTTTTTCGTTTAGTTTGTGTACCAAATCCAATAATTCTTCTTGCGTGGTCTCTGCCGGTAACGCGTATTCTTCCGAATGAATTCCAACTGCCTGACATGCAAGCTTTTTGTTTTTTACGTATGTTTTGGAAGCGGGATCTTCACCAACAATCACAACTGCCAAACCGGCCTGGGCCATGAAGGTGGTGCTGGATGAGGAAGAATTTACCGGCACCGCGGCCCGCCCGCAAAGCGCCCTTGCCGACGCGCTGGCCGAAGAGGGCATCTCCGCCGAGGTCATCGACGCGTTCTCGGTGAAGCCGCTCGATGGGGCGACCATCCTCGAATCGGTGGCGAAGACCCGTTGCGTCGTGACGGCCGAGGAGCATTCCGTCATCGGAGGCTTGGGCTCGGCGGTCTGCGAGCTTCTGGCCGGCGCCGGCCCCGTGTGCGTGGAATGCGTGGCCGTGCGCGATCGTTTCGGCAAGTCCGGCGAGTTCGAGGAACTGCTCGGCTATTTCAACATTGACGCTACGGCCATTGTTGAAGCTGTGAAAAAGGTTCGTGAGCGCGCGGGCCTTTGCTAAAATACTTCAGTCTCAGTAACGAACAACCTGAACGGAGCAAGCTGTGACGAACGAACGGAACCAGGGAATTCCTGGTCATGCCGGCGCGCCGGCCCAGGGCAACAACCCGCGCGTTCGCGCGGCGGCGCCCCAGCCCGGCCACGCCCAGAAGGCGTCGATGACCTCCCAGCTGTCCCAGGCTTTGCCTATGCTCGAAGTGGACGAGATGGCCGCCCCCATGGGCGCGCCGGTCATCACCTTCGATCATGTGACCAAGACCTACCCGGCCCAGCCGAAGAAGCCCGCCTTAAGCGATGTGACCCTGCAGATCTTCGCCGGCGAGTTCATCTTCCTCGTGGGCCACTCCGGATCCGGCAAATCCACCTTCATCCGCCTGCTCACCCGCGAGATCAAGCCCACCTCGGGCAAGATCTACGTGGCTGACGAGGATCTGACCACCATGCGCAACTGGCGCGTGCCCTACCTGCGGCGCAACATCGGCTGCGTGTTCCAGGACTTCAAGCTCCTGCCGAACAAGACGGTCTTCGAGAACGTCGCCTTCGCCCTGGAGGTTATCGGCAAGAGCCGGCACGTCATCAAGACGCAAGTGCCGGAGGTGCTGCGCCTCGTGGGCCTCTCCGACAAGCTGAACAGCTATCCCGATCAGCTTTCCGGCGGCCAGCAGCAGCGCGTCTCCATCGCGCGCGCCATCGTGAACCGGCCGCCTCTGCTCATCTGCGACGAGCCCACGGGAAATCTGGATCCGCAGACCTCCCGCGGCATTATGGATCTGCTCGAGCGCATCAATCGCACGGGCACCACGGTGCTCGTGGCCACTCACGACCGCGAGATGGTCGACAACATGCGCCGTCGCGTCATCGCGCTCGACCGCGGGCATCTCACCCGCGACCAGGACCGGGGGGTGTACGGCTTCGATGTCTAGTCTCTTCTACTTCTTCAAGGAGTCGCTCCAGGGCTTCGCGCGCAACCTCTCCACGACGCTCGGCTCCATCATCACCATCTTCCTGTCGCTGCTCATCATCGGGGTGTTCCTCGTGGGCGGCACCATTGTGGAGCGCCTCGTGTCCTCCATCGAGGACGAGGTCTCCATCACCGCCTACGTGGCCGACGATGCGCCGCAGGAGTCCATCGACGCTGTCACCGCGATGATCCAGGGCATGGACGGCGTGGAAAGCGTCGGCTTCACCACCAAGGAGCAGGCGCTGGAGAACTTCAGCAACTCCATGACCACCAACCCCGAGATCATCGAGCAGCTGGACGGAACGAACCCGCTGCCCGCCTCCATCGACGTGAGCCTCGCCGACCCGCAGAAGGTCGACGAGATCGCCGCCGCCATCGAGGCCGACGAGACGTTCCGCTCCATCTGCGACGAGCCCGACAACCCGGCCGATTCGCTGAAGTACGGCCAGAAGACGGTGGATCGCCTGTTCTCGGTGACCAAGTACGTGCGCTATTTGGGCGTGGCCCTGGTGCTGCTGCTCGTGTTCATCGCGCTCGTGTTCATCAACAACACTATCCGCCTGGCCATCATGGCCCGGCGCAAGGAGATCGCCATCATGCGCCTGGTGGGCGCGTCCAACGGGTTCATCCGCGGGCCCTTCCTCATGGAGGGCGCCCTGCACGCCCTTATCGGCTCGCTTCTGGCCGTGGGCGTCCTGCAGGTGCTGCGCATGTACGGCATCCCCAAGCTGCAAAGCGCCCTGTCCTTCCTCTCGCTGGACGTCTCGGGCAACACCTACATCATGATCTACATCGTGCTGGTGGTAGCCGGTCTCGTAATCGGCCTTCTCGGCTCCGCTTTCGCCATGAGGCGGTACCTGAAGGTGTAGAATCTTCCTTAAAGGTTTGGAACGTCGGCGCGACCCCCGCGGCACTGATGAGCCGAGGGGGCCGCGCTTTTCAGATTGACGGAGTCACGTGCAAGGAGCGGCCATGGCCAAAGAACGCAACGGGCGGCATCTCACCCCCAACCCCCGGGCCCGCAGCGAGCGGCGGGTCGATCAGGCGACGAGCCACGGTCTGCTCCGCGTGTTCCTCGCGGTCATCCTCGTCGCCGTCTCCTTCGTCGGGGGCTTCGCCCTGCGCAGCCAGACCGAGCTGGTGGCGAGTTGGGGCATCCCGGTTTCCGATGGCGAGCGGGAGGCGCTTGCGGCTGCGGCGGCCAACAACACCTTCGAGTCCGTCTCGGCCCGGGTGGGCGATGTGGAGGACATCCTCTCCACGTACTCCATGGACGAGATCGACCTTACGGCGGCCACCTATTCCATGCTCGACGACTTGATGAAGTCCACGGGCGACCCCTACGCCACCTACTACAACCCCGATCTGTACAACACCTACATCAAGGAGACCACCGAGCGCAGCTACGCCGGCATCGGCGTGGTGTTCGCCGACTACAACGGGCGCGCCTACGTGTCGGATGTCTTCGAGGGCTCCGAGGCCGAGGCCAAAGGCGTGCAGCAGGGCGACTTCCTCACCTCCATCGACAGCGAGGACGTATCGGCCTGGTCGATGACCGAGGTGGTGAACGCGCTGGCCAAAGACGAGGGCGCGACGGTGTCGGTGACCTGGATGCGCCCGGCGAGCCTGGACGCCCAGACCGGCGAGCAGTTCACCACGACGCTCACTTGCAAGGTCTACGAGGAGGCGAACCTCACCACCGCGCTTTCCGACGGCGTGGGCGTCGTGAAGGTGCGCCAGATCTCGAGCAACGCCGCGGAGCTGGTGGACCAGGCGACGAAATCGCTCATCGAGCAGGGGGCCGGGGCCATCGTGCTCGATCTGCGGGACAACGCCGGCGGATACCTCACCCAGGCCGTCGATATCGCGAGCCTGTTCGTGAACTCCGGCGTCCTCGTGCAGATTCAGGGCAACGATGGGCCGGCCACCACCAAATCGGCCGCGGGCGACGCGCCGTACAAGGACGTGCCGCTTGTCGTGGTGGTGAACCGCTACACGGCCGCCGCCGCCGAGGTGCTCGCCGCGTCGCTGCAGGACAACGAGCGGGCCGACGTGGTGGGGGAGACGAGCATGGGCAAGGGCTCGGTGCAGGTGGTGCGCGAGCTGGACTTCGGCGGGGCTGTGCGCTACACCGCCGCCTACTACCTCACGCCCCAGGGCGAGCCCATCGACAACGTGGGTATCGTGCCCCAGGTGGGGGTGGTAAACGGCGAGGGGGAGGATGGAGCGGACTCCCAGCTGGCCACCGGCATCGACATCGCCCGCTCGCTCATTCCGGCGGCCTAGGATCGGCCGCGCAACGTGCACGGGCGCCTTCGCGTCTCGTAAGGGAAGGGAGATAGGGTGAGCCGCAACAGGAAGCACACGCGCCGCCGCCCCAAGGCGAATCCCCGGGGCGTTCTCACCGTGAGCGCCGGCGGCTTCGGTTTCGTGCAGACGGCCGAGGGGGAGTACTTCATCCCCGCCTCGGGCCTCGCCGGCGCCTTCGACGGCGATCTGGTGGAAATCGCGCCTCTGCGGGCCGGGGCATCGAAGGGGCGGCGAGTCGCGGATGACGACGGGGATATGACAGGTCGTCCCGCCGCCCGGGTGCTCTCGGTCGTCGACCGGGCCCACGACACGCTGGTGGGGCGCTACGAGGTGGCCGAGCCCTTCGGGGTGGTGGTCCCCGCCGATCCGCGCATTCCCTACGACGTGTTCACCATGCGCGCCGAGTCGCCCGAGGTACCCGACGGGGCGCTCGTGCGCGTGCGCATCGCCCAGTTTCCGACGCGCCGCAGCGCCGCCACGGGCTTTGTGGAAGAGGTGCTCGCCGATACCTCCGACGCGCCGGGGGCCGGCATCGACCTCATCGTCGGCCGCCACAAGCTGGAGACGGTGTTCTCGGAGGGGGCTCTGGCTGACGCGGCCGCGGCGACCTTGGATGCGGAGGGGGCCCTGGCCGCCGGCTACCGCGATTTGCGCGACCGATTCACCTTCACCATCGATCCGGCCGACGCCAAAGATTTCGACGATGCGCTGTCCTTGGATTATCTGGAAGGGGAGGGGCTGTGGCGGCTTGGCGTGCACATCGCCGACGTGAGCCACTACGTGCCCTGGGGCTCCTCAGTCGATTTGGATGCGCGTCGGCGCGCCACGAGCGTGTATCTGGCCGACCGCGTCATCCCCATGCTGCCCCCGGCTCTTTCCGACGAGCTGTGCTCGCTCGCGCCCGGCGCCGAGCGGCGTTCCATGACGGCCGACCTGTTCCTGAACGATGAGGGAGAGCTCGTGCGCTTCTCGCTGTACCCGGCTCTCATCCGCTCGGACGCGCGCCTTTCCTACGGCGAGGCCGATGACATCCTCATCGACTACAAGGCCGCCATCGCCGCGGGGGGCGATATTGCCTGGCGGCTCGTGGAATGCTCGCGGCTCGCCCGCGCCCGGGAGGCGGCCCGCGCCCGGGCCGGCGGCATCGACTTCGCCACGACCGAGGCCAAGGTGATCCTCGATGCGGAGGGACGGCCGACCGACATCGCGCTGCGCCGCAAGACCGACGCCACGCGCCTGGTGGAGGAGGCCATGATCCTGGCCAACGAGACGGTGGCCGGCTACCTGGAGCGGCGCGGCTTTCCCTGCCTGTACCGCGTCCACGAACCTCCGGCCTCCGATGCCTTGGGCTCGCTCATTCCCGTGTTCCAGGAGTTCGATTGGTTCGAAAAGCCCATGGAGGCGCGGCTGGTGGCGGGGGATCCGAAGGTCATCCAGGAGATTTTGGCGGCAAGCGCGCCCCGCAGCGAGGGGGAGCTTGTCAGCTCGCTTCTGCTGCGGGCCATGAAAAGGGCCGACTACCGGCCCGAGAACCAGGGCCATTACGGGCTTGCCAGCGAGGTGTACTGCCATTTCACGAGTCCCATCCGCCGCTACCCCGATTTGGTGGTGCACCGTATGCTGCGCGCCGCGCTCACGCGCCGTCCGGAGAAATTCGACCAGGAGATGGCGGCGCTTCCCTGGATCGGCGAGCACTCCTCGGCCATGGAACGGGTGGCCGAGGCGGCGGCCCGCGAGTCCCAGGAGCTGAAGATGGTCGAGTACCTGGCCGCATTCGTGGGCCAGTCCTTCTCGGCCGTGATCTCCGGCGTGGCGGCCTGGGGGCTCTACGTGCGCCTCGATTGCACGGCCGAGGGCGTCCTTCCCGTGCGGGCCTTGGGCGACGAGTACTTCGTCTTCGACCCGGTGCGCTACACGCTTGTGGGCGACGAGTCGGGGAAGGTCTACCGGCTGGGCCAGCGCGTCGCCGTCACGCTGAAGAGCGCTGACGCGACCACCGCCTCCCTGGAGTTCGTGCTGGCCGGAAGACGCTGAGGGATGGGGTTGTTGAGGGAGCTGCGAGGGGGAAGGGAAATCGAGTATGGTAAGCATTTACATCGCGCTGTATCTGTTTCTCGCTGGCACGGGGGCCGGCGCGTTTCTTATCGGTGCCATCGTCGATATGGTTCTGCGCTTTCGTCCTCGTGCAGCGGGAGGATGGTTTGCGCGTGTGAGCGCTGTTACCGATGCCGGTTTGATCCTCGGTCCGGTGCTTGTGGCGGTGAGCGCGCTTTTTCTTTTTCTCGACTTGGGTGTGCCCGATCGGGTGTTTCACCTCTTTCTTGCTTCGACCTCCAGTCTTCTTTCCATGGGTGCGTGGGCTATTCTGGTATTTTGCGTGATGGCGACGCTCGCATTGGTCCTGGGGTCACTTGCTGACGGCGAAGGGGATGGCTATGAATACGAGCTTGCTCCAGGGAAGGTTGTTCTGCGTGTGTGCGAGTTTGCCTGCAGTTTGGTGGCCATGGGAATGGCATTGTTCGTGGTGGTGTATTCTGGCATCTTTCTCGCCATGTATCCTTCGCTCCCCTTTCTTCACACAGGATGGGTTCCCGTGCTTTTCGTGGCTTCAGCGTTGGCGTGCGGGCTCGCGGCGCTCATAGTGACGGCGTTTTTCCGCTTGGCTTCGCCTGGCATGCAGCTGGCTACCAATGCGCTGCTGCCGCTCGATATGGTCTTCGTCATCGTCGAAGCGCTTGTTTTAGCGGGTTTTCTTGCCAGCTGCTTTGCCTCGGATGGGCCAGCGGGCACCTCGGCCCAGTCGCTAATGAGCGGGAGCATAGCACCGCTGTTTTGGGCTGGGGTAGTGATGATGGGGCTTGTTGCGCCTTTCTCCGTTGATGCTGTCTGTCGCCGTCTGCCCGCGCCGGTGGCTGTGGTGCTAGGGAGTACTTGTGCGTTGGTGGGAGGTTTGTGCCTTCGAATGGCGCTGCTCATGGCTACCGAAAGATTTAATCTTGTCTTCATGAGCGCGCTGGGCTTCTGGAGCTAACGGGTGGCTTCCTCTTCGGTGCTATAGAAGCTGAGAGGGTGCTTTGCTGTCGTCGTCCTCTGTGATACTATGACGCAATCACTTAGAGAAGGACGATACCATGAGCATGGCGGAGACAGCATCGAATATATCAGCACAGGCGAAAGCCGATCCTATTAGCGACTTTCGCATTAACGAGAAGAGCGTCGTCCCTATCTGGATTCAAATTCGCAAGCGGTTGGTGTACTTGATATCGTCAGGCAAGTTCGAGCGAGGTGAGAGACTGCCATCGGTTCGAGAGCTATCAGTGCAGCTGGGAGTCAATTACAATACTGTGAACAAGGTGTACCAGGATCTTGAGCGCGATGGCTACATCTACACTCAACGTGGCCGCGGAACATACGTCTCCGACCTCAAGAACGCTCATCTTTCGGTTGTTGATGGCGACGTGGAAGCGCTCGCCGTTGATTTTGTCCAGCAGGCGCTCACGGCAGGGATGTCGGCGGAGGATATCCATGATCTTGTGTCCGAGCAGCTCATTCTGCTCGGTGGAGTAGCCTAGCACCAGTTCAAGGGGGAGAAGGGTGAGAAGTAAGGCGAAGCAGGCGCGAGAGGCCGAGCAGGCTCCTGCGCGCGTTAAGGCATTGACGGGGTCTATGGCGGCGCCGACGGCGAAAAAGACGTCGCGTAACAGCGTTTACCTGTTCGCTATAGCGCTCTTCTTGACTTCCGGCGGTCTGTTCGCGTTCCTTGTGTGGAACGCATCGCTGCCCGTGGCCCTTTTGGGCGGCGTAGCAGTGGGCCTGGTGGCCTCGAGTACCGTTCGCATCGCTCCGCAGTGGGAGCGTGTCGTGGTTCTGCGCCTAGGGAAGTTCAATCGCATCGATGGACCAGGATTATATGTGGTTGTTCCTATTGTCGAATCAGTGGCTGCGCGAGTTGACCAGCGCATTATCACCACACCGTTTTCGGCCGAGGAGGCTGTGACGGCCGACCTTGTGCCGCTGGGCATCGATGCGGTGCTGTTCTGGATGGTTTGGGATCCCAAAGACGCCTGCGTGGAGGTGGAAGATTATTCATCAGCGGTATGGTGGGCTGCTCAAACCGCCCTGCGCGATGCGGTGGGTCGCATCAATCTCGCCGAGGTGGCGACGCGCCGCGAGCAATTGGACAACGAAGTGAAAGAGATTCTCGAGGAGAAAACGCGTGCGTGGGGCATCACGGTTGTTTCGGTGGAGATTCGCGATATCGCTGTTCCGTCAGAATTGCAGGATGCTTTATCTAAAGAGGCCCAGGCTGAGCGAGAGCGTAACTCGCGTTTGCTTCTCGCCGAGGTGGAAAAGGACATCTCTGAGATGTTTGTAGAGGCGGCAGCTGTTTACGAGCGCAATGACAAGGCGCTTCAGTTGCGTACGATGAACCTTATTTACGAGTCGGTGAAAGAAAAGGGCGGCCTTGTTATCGCCCCAAGTGCCTTCGGCGAGGCTTTCAACAACATCGATGGTTTCTTGAAATAACTCACGGTTATTCAGTTCCGATCTAATTTCGTCGGTGTCAGAGTTACGGACTGGATGCGTCCTGTGCGATGTTTGATTTACGGCGTGTGCAAACACCGCAGTTTCCCGCATTCAACTGCGAGAAGGCGCATCGTCTCGAAAAGAAATGCATTATTTCCTAAATAGGATAGTCTAAGTTATTGATTGTCATAGTTGAGTAGTGTACCCTGACAATAGGCATTTGAGGGTGCCAGGGGAATGTCCTCTGCAGAGGGCAGGGGAATCCCTTATATTTTGAGGGAGGTACACCATGAGCGAGAACGGCTTGAACGTCAGTCGCCGAGGGTTCGTGGCAGGAGCCGGCGCTGCGGCTCTCACTGCGGGACTGGCGGGATGTGCGTCGGGCACGGCAGAGAAGGAGGGGACTGATCTGGCGAGCACTTCGCCGGAGAAGACGGCTTACGATCCGAACGCGGGCGAATGGATTCCCACCACTTGCAACATGTGCTTCAACAACTGCTCGATCAAGGCGCATGTTATCGATGGCGTGATCGTGGAGTTGACGGGCAATCCGGATAGCCCTATCGGCTATGGCCACATTTGTGGAAAAGGTGCCGCAGGCATCATGCAGCAGTACGATCCGAACCGTATCACCAAACCCATGAAGCGCACGAATCCCGAAAAGGGGATCGACATCGATCCGGGCTGGGTCGAGATCAGCTGGGACGAAGCGTACGATCTTGTCGATGAGGCGTTCTCGAAGGCAGTTGCGGAATATCCCGGAGCTCTTGGGAGCATGTCCATGGTCGCTAGCCAAACGGGCAGCTTGGTCAAGGGCATGGCGCTCGGTGCGCTCTACGGCGCCTATGAGCCGGCTAATGCCATTGCCGATTTGTGCGGCACCGGCGTTCACCAGGTAAGCTACATCTATACGGGGGCGGGCAACGCGAAGCCCGATTACGAGTATTGCAACTACCTCATTCAGTTCGGCACCAATGCTGGCGTTGCCACGCGTCACGGCTTCAATATGACGGCCGAGCTTTTCTCCAAGCGTCGCGCGGAGGGGATGCGTCTCGTCAACTTCGATCCTCATATGTCGGCGGGCGCCGAAGCCGCTGACCTTTGGGTGCCGATACGTCCCAGCACCGACGCCGCTGCTGCGCTGGCAATGGCGAACGTCCTCGTGAACGAGCTGGGGATCTTCGATGCCGAGTATCTAACGAACCGCACGAACGGCCCGGCTCTCGTCAGCGATGAGACGCAGCGCATCTTGCGTCATCCCGAGTCGAACAAGGCGCTCTACATGGATGCGTCCGACAACACTGCCAAGCCCTACGACGAGTGCGTGCAGCCAGTGCTGGAAGGCACGTTTGAGGTTGATGGCGCTGCTTGCACAACGGCGTTTACCCTTTACAAGGCCCATATTTCGCGCTATACACCTGAATATCAAGAAGAGATCACTACGGTTCCCGCCGCTACTATTCGTCAGATCGCCAAAGAGTTTGGCGAGGCTGCCCATATCGGCGAGACCATCGAGGTCGGCGGGGTGACGATGCCTTACCGCCCTGTTTGCGTCGATCTGTTCTCCGGTCTGACGCGGCACAAACATGCTTACCATGCCTGCTGGTCTGTCATCATGCTGAATGTTATCGTGGGTGCCGCGAACTCGGTGGGAGGCCTTATCGGATTCGATCCCGCCTGCAACGGCATTACCGATGACCCTGAGAACGTTGTTCAGTTCCGTCCCTCAATTTGGGAGGAAGACGGCTTCATGAACGACGTTTCGCTGCTCATGGCCTATCCCGGCTCGTACTACGAGCGCGTGCGCAAGCCGATTGAGGAGTACAAGCCGACCGATATGAGTATGCTCGCCCTCCAGCCGCTCGGAGAGGACGCGCATTTCTTCAACCTGGCCCAGTGCGATCCCGATTTGTACGGCACTCAGCCTATCAAGGCCGCGCTTGTTTACGGCTGCAATCCCATCAAATGGTGGGGCAACCATGACGAGCAGATCGAAATGCTGAAGAATCTCGATTTCATCGTGGGCGTCGACCTGTTCCTCAACGAATCCTCCTACTTGTATGATGTGTTCCTTCCTGAGGCGAACTATCTCGAGCGAATCGATCCTTTGCCTCACATGTTCTTCAACCACCGGGTGATCTGCGGCTTGGATGTGCCGTGGGCATATCCGATCATGCAGCCGGTTGTCGAGCCGAAGGACGGCGTGAAGTCCATTTTCGAGATAATGGGCGATCTTGCCGACCGCAGGGGCATGACCGCGAATTACGTTGGGCTTATGAACATGGTGTACCGGGTTAAGGATGAATACTCTGTTCCCATGGATCAGCCTTTCGACCTCGAGGCGTTCGCGAATTCCGTTGCCAAGAGCCTCGTCGACGAGGAGCATGACTTCGAGTGGTTTAAAGAGCATGGCGTCTACACGCATCCGCGCGACGTTGATGAGGTGTACATTTGGGCTAACAATGCGCCCGGTAAAGTTCCGTTGTACTGGGATTTCATGTTTGAAGCGAAGGAGAAGGTTGAAAAGACCGTTGAGGAGCTCGGTATCTATTGGGAAACTGATGACTATCAGCCGTTCCCGGATTGGAAGCCTTGCACGGAATGGGAGGTGACCGATCCCGATTTCACCTTGTTCCCCATTTACTACACCGATTCCATCAATGTCGACTCGTGGGGCCTCGGCAATCCCTATATCAACGAGGTTAACGAGTCCAACCCTTACGCTTACGCTGTGGAAATGAACGCTGCCGTGGCTTCGGAAAAGGGGCTTGCCGATGGCGATAAGATTCGTCTCGTCAGCCAGCACGATTCCTCCGTTGAGGGCATCCTCATGACTTCGGAGAAGATCCATCCCGAATGCATGGCCGTCATCTGCGGATCATGGGGCTCCCATTCGGAGTTTATTCCGAGCAGCAAGGGCAAGGGAACGCCTATCGCCCACCTCGCGCCAGGCCATGATCCCAAGCGTTTTGACTACATTTGCTCGGCGCTCGATCAGACGGTTCGCGTCAAAGTTGAGAAGATTTCCTAGGGAGGGATAAGCTATGACGTATGGAATGCTCATCGATCTTAAGAAGTGCATTGGCTGCCATGCCTGCGCCGTTGCGTGCAAAGAGGCCCATGGGACACCGCCCAAGGTAACGCGCGCCCATGTGGAGATCGAGTACGTCGGCAACTATCCCGACGTTCGCATGACGGCCTATCCCATGCTGTGCATGCATTGCGAGAACGCTCCGTGTGTTGAGGTGTGCCCAACCGGGGCCTCGTTCAAGCGCGAGGATGGCATTGTCGCGATCAACAAGGACGAGTGCATCGGTTGCAAGTCGTGCATGAGCGCTTGTCCTTACGGAGCTCGTTATTACCGCGAGGATGAGAACGGGTATTTTGGCGAGACGCTCAACGAGTACGAGGAGATTATGTATCCCACGATGCCCAAGGGCACCGTTGACAAGTGCACGTTCTGCGCTGATCGCATCGATGCGGGTGACGGGCGCGTTCAGGCTTGTGTTGCCGCTTGTCCCGCTGGCGCTCGCGTATTCGGAGAACTTGACGATCTTCGCTCCCAGGCCGAGGCAGCCGAGGGCTTCCAGCTATTGTCCGAGGAGGGCACGAACCCGTCGGTGTGGTATCTGCCGAAGAAGGTGAATGCATAAGCAAGAGGGAGCACGTCTTAACTGACCTCTCCCAGATGGCGTCCGTTCTTTGCGGACGCCATCTTTTTTTTCAGCGATCTGCAAATAAGGGGGGGGGGAGAATAGGGCGTCTGGCGCAGATGACCGCAGCTTAACAGGTCGTCAAGGGGTCATCGTCGGATGGGATCATCGCGAGGCGGCGACGGCTGCGGCACGGTATGGTGGATGCACGCGCAAGACCCGATGAAGGGAGATTCACCATGAGTTTCATCGATAAGATGAAGGAAGCCGGCGAGGACATCAAGGAGGCGTTCCAGGATGGCGCCCACGATTTGGCCGATAAGGCGGGCGACCTGAAGGACGCCGCTGCCGAGAAGGCCGCCGACTTGAAGGATGCTGCCGCCGAGAAGGCCGGCGATCTGAAGGACGCCGCCGCCGACGCCGCCGAAAAGGCCAAGGATGCGGCCGATACCGCCAAGGAGAAGGCTGCCGATGCCGCCGATGCCGCCAAGGACAAGGCTGACGACGCCAAGAAGGCCGCCGAGGACAAGTAACGCGCCGGACGCTCCGGGCCACAGTGTTCGGGGCGCTTGGATGGAAAAGGGAAAGCCCGCTGCTTGGAAATCCCCGAGCAGCGGGCTTCTCTGTTCTGTTAGCATGATCTCTCGTGAAAAATCAGCGGTCGTGCTCGTCGGGGCGCGGCTCGTTTAAAGGAGACGTTATTGGAACGTGAGCGATTCGGCAGCCGTCTGGGGTTCATCCTCATCTCCGCTGGCTGCGCCATAGGCCTCGGCAACGTCTGGCGCTTCCCCTACATCACCGGCGAGTACGGAGGCGCGGCCTTCCTCGTCATGTACCTGGTCTTTCTGGTGGTCTTGGGCCTGCCCATCATGGTCATGGAGTTCGCTGTGGGCCGCGGTTCCCAGCGCTCCATCGCCCGCGCCTTCAACGTGCTGGAGCCGGCGGGCACTCACTGGCACAAGTACAAGTGGGTGGGCATCGCCGGGTGCTATCTGCTCATGATGTTCTACACCACGGTGGCCGGGTGGATGCTTGCCTACGTGCCGAAGTTCGCCTCCGGGCAGTTCGTGGGGGCCGACTCGCAGGCCACCTCGGCCGTCTTCGACGCGATGCTGGCCTCGCCGGTGGAATGCGTCTTCTGGATGGTAGTGGTGTGCGTCGTCTCCATCCTCATCTGCTCGCTGGGGGTGCAAAAGGGCGTGGAGCGCATCACCAAGGCCATGATGCTCGCCCTGCTCGCCATTTTGGGGGTGCTCGTGGTGCGCGCGCTCACCCTTCCGGGGGCGGCCGACGGCGTGGCCTTCTACCTGCTGCCGGACTTCCCGAAGATCTTCGGTAGCCCGGATATGTTCTTCGAGGCGGCCTACGCGGCCATGGGTCAGGCCTTCTTCACCCTGTCCATCGGCATGGGCTCCATGACCATTTTCGGCAGCTACATCGACAAGCACCGCTCGCTCATGGGCGAGGCGGCCACGATCGGCGTGCTCGACACCGGCGTTGCCCTGGCCACGGGGCTCATCATCTTCCCAGCCTGCTTCGCCTTCGGCGTGGCGCCGGACTCGGGCCCCGGGCTTGTGTTCATCACGCTGCCGAGCGTGTTCGAACAGATGTGGGGAGGACAGGTGTGGGGCACGCTGTTCTTCGTGTTCATGTCATTCGCGGCGCTTTCCACGGTCATCGCCGTGTTCGAGGGCATTCTGAGGTTCTCGATGGACCAATGGGGATGGTCGCGCAAGCGGGCCGTCACGGTGAACCTCATTGCCATCCCGCTGCTGTCGCTGCCCTGTGCGCTCGGGTTCAACGTGCTTTCGGATGTGGTCATGCCGGGAGTGGGCGACATCCAGACGGTGGAGGACTTCCTTGTGTCCAGCAACATCATGCCCTTGGGCTCGCTGGTCTACGTGCTGTTCTGCGTGTCCCGGCGCGGCTGGGGCTGGAAGAACTTCCTTGCCGAGGCCAATGAGGGCGAAGGGCTCAAGTTCCCTCGGTGGCTGCGCCCGTGGATGCGCTTCGGCGTGCCGGTGCTCGTGGTCATCATCCTCATCATGGGCTGGGTGCCCATCGTCAGCTCCTGGATGTGAGCAAAGCGACTGGTGCCTGAGGCAAACTCGGGTATTTGTGCGTTTAGGGATTGCTGGTTTTCGGGTATTCGTGCGCCGACGACAAACTTTTTTGAAAAAATGGTCACAAAATCGAGTTTTGGTTTTTTATGAGGCGCTCTTTGCGATCATGGAGGCAGCTTTTTACGCAAAACGTCATCTGGAAGGCCTTGGAAAATGCTGATCCAGCCGTTTGACCTTGAACCTCAAACCCAGAAGTCGATTTTGTGACCAAAATAATGAAAGAAATTGTCAGGGCGGCAGTGTGGGGCACTCGATGTCGTAAACTATAAGGAACATTTTAACGAAACGGCCCGACGGCCGTTGCTGACGGGCGCCGTCGCCCATGATTTTGAAGGAGTGCCCGATGGGCTTTTTCGATCGCATCAGCGAGGGGCTTTCCCGCTCGCGCGACAAGTTCAAGGAGTCGATGAACGTCCTTTTGGACCGTGGACCCGATTTGGACGAGGAGTTCTGGGAGGGCTTGGAAGAAACCCTCATCCTGTCGGATGTGGGCGGGGCGGCGGCCAGCGACATCGTGGAGAACCTGCGCGACCAAGCCACCCGTAAGGCGCTGCCCGACGCCTATGCGGTGCTCGACCTCTTGAACGACGAGATCGCCGGTGCCTTCACCGAGCCCGGGGCCGACATCTTCGGTGGCGATGAGGCCGTGGTGCTGTTCGTGGGCATCAACGGCACGGGCAAGACCACCACCGTGGGCAAGCTCGCCAAGGCGGAAACCGATGCGGGTCGCGCGGTCATCCTGGGCTCGGCCGACACCTTCCGCGCCGCCGCCATCGAGCAGCTTGAGGTGTGGGCGCGCCGCGCCGGGGTGGAGATGGTTACCCGAGAGCGCGGAGCCGATCCGGCGAGCGTGTGCTACGACACGCTGGAGCGCGCCGAAGCGACCGGTGCCGAGCTCGTGCTCATCGACACGGCCGGGCGCCTGCACACCTCCGCCGACCTCATGCGCGAGTTGGAGAAAGTAGTGAACGTGGTGCGCAAGCGCTCGAAGCTGCCGGTGTACACGGTGCTCGTCATCGACGCCACCACGGGTCAGAACGGCCTGCAGCAGGCCCGCGAGTTCAACCGCGCGCTGGATTTGGACGCCCTTATCGTCACGAAGCTCGATGGCACGGCCAAAGGCGGCATCGCGCTGGCCGTGAGCCACGAGCTGGGGCTGCCCATCGTGAAGATCGGCGTGGGCGAGGGCATCGACGACTTGCGCGACTTCGACGCCCGCGAGTTCGCCTCGGCGCTCGTCGGCACTTTCGACGAGCGCTTCGATGCGGACGAGGACGGCCTGCGCGGCGAGAACGCCAAGGAGGCGGCCGTCACGGCCGGCGAGCGCCGTCGGGACGTGCTGGAGGGCGCGCCGGCGTGCGCGGCCGAGGCCGAGAAGGCGGTCGAGGGGTCTGCCGGGGAGACGGTCGAGGACGCGACCGTGGAGGCCCTCGCGGAGATTGAGGATGGCGAAGCGCCCGTGGTGGACGCGCAGGGCGATGCGGAAGAGGCCTTCGCCGATGCCGCGGAGGAGGCGGCAGCCGAGCCCGACAATGCCGATCTGCTGGAAGCCGCTTTGGGCCGGCGCACCCACGACACCCTCGTCCTGGAAACCGAGGAGGATACCTCTGCCGGTCTTGAGGCCGCCGAGCTGACGGAGCTCGACCGCAACGCCGAGGCCGTTGCGGAGGCGGCCGAGGAAGGCGTCTTCGATGATGTCCCCTTCACCGACGACGAGCTGGCTGAGCTCGCCATGGCTGCCGCTGATGAAAACGCCGAGGGCGAGCCTGAGCCCGAGCCCGAGCCGGCCCCCGAGCCCGAAAAGAAAAGCTTCTGGAAGCGCCTGTTTGAATAGATAAGGAACCCCCATGCTCGAGAACCTCTCCGAACGCCTTCAGGGCATCTTCTCCGGCCTGCGCAGCAAGGGCCGCCTGACCGAGGACGACATCAACGCCGCCATGCGCGAGATCCGCCTGGCGCTCTTGGAGGCCGACGTCAACTTCAAAGTGGTGAAGAACTTCGTCGCCCGCACCAAGGAGCGTTGCCTTTCCGCCGACGTGCTGGACTCGCTCACCCCGGCCCAGAACGTCGTGAAGATCGTGCTCGACGAGCTGACCGAGCTGCTCGGCCGCACCGATTCCCGGCTCGTGCTCTCAAGCCGCATCCCCAATGTTATCATGCTTGTGGGCTTGCAGGGCTCCGGCAAGACCACGGCGGCGGCCAAGCTCGCCTACCGGCTGAAGCAGGAGAATCACTCGCCGCTGCTCATCGCCGGCGACGTGTACCGTCCCGCGGCGGCCGACCAGCTGCAGACCTTGGGCGACGAGATCGGTGTGCGGGTCTACCGCGGCGACGGGCGCGATCCGGTGGCCATCGCGCGCGAGGGCATCCAGGACGCCATCGACAACCTGCGCGACGTGGTCATCATCGACACGGCGGGCCGTCTGCACGTGGACGCCGACATGATGGAGGAGGCCCAGGCCATCAAGGACGCCACGCACCCCGACCAGATCCTCATGGTGGTGGATGCCATGACCGGCCAGGACGTCGTGAACGTCGTGGAGGCCTTCGCCGAGTCGGTCGACTTCGACGGCGTCATCATGTCGAAGATGGACGGCGACGCCCGCGGCGGCGGCGCCCTTTCCATCCGCGAGGTTACCGGCAAACCCATCAAGTTCATCTCCTCGGGCGAGAAGCCCGATTCCCTGGAGGTCTTCCACCCCGACCGCATGGCCAAGCGCATCCTTGGCATGGGCGACGTCGTCTCGCTCATCGAGAACGCCGTGCGCGTGCAGCAGGCCGAAGAGGAGGAACTGGAGGCCGAGCGCATGATGCGCGGCCAGCTCACCTTGGATGACTTCCTCATGATGAACAAGCAGGTGCGCAAGATGGGCGGCGTCTCCAAGCTCATCAGCGCGCTGCCCGGCGGCGACAAGGCGCTCGGCTCCGGTCAGGTTGATGAAGGGGCACTCGACGCCATGGAGGTCATCATCAACTCCATGACCAAGGCCGAGCGCGCCAAACCGGAGCTTCTGAACGGCAGCCGCCGCGCCCGTATCGCCAAGGGCGCCGGGGTTACCGTCACCGACGTGAACCAGATGATGAAGAAGTTCAACGAGACGAAGAAGATGGTGAAGCAGGCCACCGCCGGCATGGAGCAGCAGGCCTCGCGCAAGGGCAAGAAGGGGAAGAAGGGCAAGCGCCGCCGCGGCCTGGGTATTCCGGGCATGGGCGGCATGTCCATGAGCGACCTCAAGAAGATCCAAGATATGATGGGACAGTAGTTTCTCCGCTGTTGACGGCCGAGACGCCCCTCTGGACGCTGTCGCGGGGCGGGGCTCCGTGCTCAAACAGCAATGGAGTGCACCGTATCGCCGCGGTTTGGAAGGTGATGCGCGCACTCCATTGAACTGCGCGCGGAACCCCGCCCCGCGACAGCGTCCCGCATTGGCGGGGTGCCGGCTATTTACCTTTCGCATCGGCCATTCGTCTTACGAATCGAAATTCCGTAACACTGGTGGCTCGCCTATGGTATTGTTACGCATTGAAGAGACGTAACACTAACAGGAGGAGAAGCCATGGCCCTGACGAGAAGGAACTTCGTGCGTGCAGCGGGACTTGCCGGAGCGGCGGGGAGCGGCGCGCTTTTGGCGGGGTGCGCGCGGGGAGCGGCAGACTCAGGCGCGAACGAACCTGCGGCTGCCGGCGCGGCGGGTGCCGGTGTCGGTCCCGACGGCGTAAGCCAGGTGGTAATCACCATGACGCCCTCCTCGGAACCGGCCGCCGGTTTCGATCCGCTCGTGGGGTGGGGGGCCGGCGAGCACGTGCACGAGCCGCTCATCCAATCGACGCTCATCGCCACGGACAACAACCTCGCCTTCGTGAACGATCTCGCCACCGATTACGGCTGCTCCGAGGACGGCCTTACCTGGACGTTCCATATCCGCGAGGACGTGATGTTCACCGACGGCGTGCCGCTCACGGCCGAGGACGTGGCCTTCACCATCAACGGAATCGTGAACGGCGAAGCGGCCGAAGCGGATCTGTCCATGGTGGACGAGGCGCGGGCCGTTGACGCCACAACCTGCGAGATCGCCATGAAGCGCCCGAACAATGCGCTGCTGTACACGCTCGCCGTGATGGGCATCGTGCCGGCCCATGCCTACGGGCCCGATTACGGTGAGCATCCCATCGGCAGCGGCCGCTATATGCTGGAGCAATGGGATCGCGGCCAGCAGGTGATCCTGCGCGCCAACCCCGACTATTACGGTGATGCGCCGCTCATGGACCGCGTTGTGGTGCTGTTCATGGAAGAGGACGCGTCGTTGGCCGCCGCCCAGTCGGGCACGGCGGACGTGGCTTACACCTCGGCGGCGCTGGCCGGGGCGGTTCCCGCGGGCTACGCCCTGCTCAACTGCGCCTCGGTGGATTCCCGCGGCATCTCGCTGCCCTGCAATCCCGCCGGCACCGATGTCACCGTGGAAGGCGACATGGTCTACGCCGGCGGAAACGACGTCACGAGCGACCTTGCCGTGCGGCGGGCGCTCAACTACGGCATCGACCGCAGCCAGATGATCGAGCACGTGCTGGCCGGCTTCGGCCGAGCGGCCTACTCGGTAGGCGACGGCATGCCCTGGTCGAGCGAGGCCATGCGCGTGGAAACCGACGTCGCGGCGGCCGAGCGCCTGCTGGATACGGCCGGCTGGGCGCGAGGCGACGACGGGATGCGCGCCCGGGACGGGCTGCCCTGCGCTTTCGACCTGTACTACGCCGCCGGCGATTCCACGCGCCAGGCTCTGGCCTACGACTTCGCCGACCAGGCGGCGGCCCTCGGCATCGCCGTCGAGCCGAAGGGGGCCAGCTGGGACGACATCTACCTGCGGCAGTACGCCGATCCGGTGCTGTGGGGCTGGGGTTCCAACTCGCCGGTGGAGCTGTTCGAGCTCACCTACTCCACCGGTTGGGGCAACTACGCCCAGTACATGAACGACACGGTGGACGCGAACTTGGAAGCGGCCCAGGCGGCTCGTACCGTAGAGGAGTCCTATCCCTTCTACCAGGCCGCCCAGTGGGACGCGGCCACGGAAACCGGCGTGGCGCCGGAGGGGGCGGCCACCTGGGTGTGGCTCGCCAACGTGGATCACTTGTACTTCGAGCGCGAGGGCTTGAAGGTGGCCGAGCAGAAGCCGCATCCCCACGGGCACGGGTGGTCTTTGGTGAACAATATCGACCAGTGGTCTTGGAGCTAAAACTATGTTGAACATCGTCGGACGCGAGCTTTGGGCAGTGCTCAGTCGCTCAGACAGTCCTCGCTGGTATCTAAGGCGACATGATTGCCTTTTCCCGTACTCGCTGCGCCTTCGATACCATCTGCGGAACTCGCTTTGTGAGCACCGCCCAAAGCTCGCTGCTGCGAGAGTAATGGGGTTGTGCCATGGCTAGGTACGTCGTGTCGCAGCTTGGTCGGTTCCTGCTGTTGATGGTGGCGGTGGCGGTGGTGACGTTCGCGCTGGTCAGTCTCTCGCCGGTGGATCCTCTGCAGGCCAACGTGGGGCAGGCGGCGCTCATGTCCATGAGCGAGGAGAAGCGGGCGGCGCTGGCGGCCTACTGGGGTGCCGACACGCCCATGCTCGAGCGTTTTCTCGCTTGGGCCGGCGACCTTCTGCACGGCGATTTGGGGATGTCGCTGCGCTACAACGCGCCGGTGGCCGAGGTCATCGCCTCGCGGGCGGCCAACTCGCTCGCCCTCATGGGGGTGGCGTGGGTCGCCTCCGGCGTGCTCGGTTTCGTCCTGGGCGTGGCGGCGGCCCTGCGCGAGGGGCGGCTGCTCGATCGCTTCGTGCGCGGCTACTGCTTCGTTCTGGCCGCCTCGCCGACGTTTTGGGTGGGGCTGCTTTTGCTCATAGTGTTCTCCGTGTGGCTCGGGTGGTTCCCCCTCGGCTTCTCGGTGCCCGTGGGAGTGGCGGCCGCCGATGTCACCTTCGCCGATGCGCTGCATCACATGGCGCTGCCGGCCATCACGCTATCGGTGGTGGGGGTGGCCAACGTGGCGCTGCACACCCGGGCCAAGGCCATCGATGTGCTGAACAGCGACTACGTCCGCTTCGCCCGGGCCCGCGGCCTCACGCGGCGCGAGGCGCTCATCCGCCACGGCCTGCGCAATCTGGCGCTCCCGGCCATCACGCTCCAGTTCTCCCAGATCGCCGAGATCTTCGGCGGCTCGGTGCTCGTGGAAGAGGTGTTCAGCTATCCCGGCCTCGGCCAGGCCGCCGTCACGGCCGGCCTCGGGGGAGACGTGGCCCTGCTCGCCGGCATCGCACTTGTGTCGGCGGCGCTCGTGTTCGCGGGGAACTTGGCCGCGAACCTCATCTACGGCCTGGTGGATCCCCGTATGCGCCCGGTGCGTCGGCAGAAGGAGGTCGCTGATGACTGATGCGGTTTTTGCCAACCAACCCCCCGTGCTCTCGGCGCCGCGGCGCCTTCGGTTGCCCAATCGCCGCCGCGCCTTCGCTCTCGCCCTGGGCGGGGCGCTGCTGCTGGCTGCCGTTGTGGTGGCCGGTCTCATGGCGGGGCCGGCCGCCCAGGCGACCGATTTCGCCGCCAAGAGCCTGCCCCCTTCGCTTTCGCACCCGTTCGGCACCGACTGGATGGGCCGCGACATGCTCCTGCGCACGTTGGCCGGCCTTTCCACCAGCGTGCTCGTGGGCCTCATGGCGGCTGTGGCCTCCTCGCTCATCGCGCTCGCGCTGGCGGCCGCGGCGGCGCTGGGCCCCCGCTGGGCCGACCATGCGGTCAGCTGGCTCATCGACCTCATGATGGGCATTCCCCATATCGTGCTGCTCATCCTCATCTCCTACGCTTTGGGCAAGGGGTTCTGGGGCGTCACCATCGGCGTGGCCCTCACGCACTGGCCGAGCCTCGCCCGCATCCTGCGCGCGGAAATACTCCAGTGCGCATCCTCCGATTTCGTCGCGGCCGCCGCCCGTCTCGGTGCGGGCCGGCTCGCCATCTCCGCACGGCACATGGTGCCCTATGTGCTGCCGCAGTTCGTCGTGGGGCTCGTGCTGCTGTTTCCCCACGCCATCCTTCACGAGGCGGCCATCACCTTCCTCGGCTTCGGGCTGCCGCCGGAGATGCCGGCCATCGGCATCATCCTCTCCGAGGCCATGGGCTACCTGTCGGCGGGGCTGTGGTGGCTCGCGGTGTTCCCGGGGCTGGCGCTTGTCGTCTGCGTCATGTTGTTCGATGTGGTGGGAACGAGCCTGCGCAAGCTCGTCGATCCGGCCTACGCCCAGGAATAGGAGGGGGAGTATGGAAGAGAAGCCTGCCGTCGCCCACGAGGCCGTCGATCACGGTGCTCAGCCGGTGCATCATCACCACTCCCATGCGGCCACGTCGCGCCACGGGCACGGCCATCACCTGCTGACGGTGGAGGACCTCTCCGTGTCGTTTCTCATGTACGATGAGGAAGCGGCGGCGATGCGGGCGCAAGGGGATTCGCGCGCAGATCGGGGACGGCTGGGGCGCTATTTGCACGCGCCCCAGCGGGAGGTGGAGGTCATCCGCTCTCTGAGCCTTTCCGTGCACGAGGGGGAGATCGTCGCCGTGGTGGGCGCCTCGGGCTCGGGCAAGACGCTTCTGGCCGACGCGGTGCTGGGCCTGTTCGAGTCCAACGCGCTCGTGCGCGGGCGCATCTG
>OLSN01001272.1_pt1 | contig 22512 bp, 16 predicted proteins | sample 1672411 | NCBI WGS metagenome assembly OLSN01 (sample SAMEA3136683, study PRJEB25190) | human gut metagenome | biome: human gut; feature: human-associated habitat; material: faeces | place: Austria | collected 2013 | reverse complement strand
AAAATGCAGGGCGTTCCCGTGCGGAAGGCTTACGTCAACACACCGAACAAAATCATATTTGACCCGACAGCGGAAAACTGCATCCCGTATGACGTGTTTGCATCAATCAATGCGGTAACGGATGAGACCGAACGGCAGGAACGCTTGGAACAACTTGCCTACCTGCTGTTGCCGGACAAAGCCAACGACAGCGAGGCAGGTATATTCTTTTGTAAGAATGGCCGAAAAATGATAACGGCAGCGCTTATCTGCTACTATGGCATGGGCTGGGGCTTTGTGCAAATCTGCGAGTTTTTCCTCGGCCACGATTGGCGCGGTTTGCTGAACGATATTGTAAAGCAACAAAATCCGATTGCCAATATGTTTATTAGTTCTTTTGTGGGTGCGTCAGAACAGAATACAGCAGGCTGCAAGCAGGCGGCAGACGATGCCTTAAAACTGTTTGCCGCAAACGAAAAAATTAAAAATGCACTTCGAAAATCAGCCAGCTATGAGCAGTCAATCAGCCCGGCTACGCTGGAAACAAACAGTGTTTATATCTATATCCCTGATGAAAAGCTCAAAATTTATGGCGACCTGCTGCGCATTATCACGGCCCAGTCGATGGAATATTTTTCATCCAGACCGCCAGAGCATAAGAAAATGATTCTGTTTTGTTTGGATGAATTTGCTTCGTTTGGCAAGCTGCAAATCACCGAGGCCCTGCGCAAGCTGCGAAAGCGGCACATCCGCATTATGGTGCTGACGCAATCGCTGGCTGACCTTGACATGATTTACGGAAAAGATGAACGGAAAGCTATGCTGGGCAACTTTAAGTTTACTGTTCTGCTCGGCTGTAAGGATACCGAAACACAGGAGTATTTCTCCAAAATGATTGGTGAGAAGCGTTCCCTGCTGGCAATAGACCCAAACCAAAAACCACAGCTTATCATCAAGCCAGCTGACCTTGCACACTTGGAACAAGACCTCTTTGTAATCTGTGATGATGGGGCAATCCGGCTGCGGAAAAATTTCTACTTCAAATAAAAATCACTTTACACATAATTGGTGCGGGCATATACTTTATGCAAGAGGTGCTGTATATGTCACAAAAGCTTAATGAAAATTTTGATTCTAAAATTGCTGTAGACCCGTTTTATTCTGCAAGCAATATGGCTCACCTGCGCCGTGGTATTGATGCGCTTGACGCAGGTAATGGCGTTGAGCATGAAATTATTGAAGATGAAAGCAAAGCAGAAAATGATGATTGATTGGGAGGACGGGCAACCGTCCTCTTTTTCTTTTGTCACAGTTCATTCTTTCCATCAATCAAAAAATAGCAGCAAAAAGCGGGTGACATACACCCGCTTTTTCGTTATAATAGATAAAAATATGTATCTTTGGCTGCAAGTCCGATTTATAGGATGGCGTATTTGCTACAATATACATAGGGTTAAAAAGTGTACTTAAAATTTGGAGGAATCACGATGCCGGATAACAAAAAAGAGCAGGAACGCGAAGAACTTCACCGCGCAATATGGGCGATTGCGGACGACCTGCGCGGGAGTGTGGATGGCTGGGATTTCAAATCCTACGTTCTGGGCATTATGTTCTACCGCTATATTTCCGAGAACCTGACGAACTACATCAACGCGGACGAAATCGCGGCAGGCAACGCGGATTTTGACTATGCCAAGCTGTCTGACGAGGAGGCCGAGCAGGCACGGGATGACTTGGTGCAGACCAAAGGCTTCTTTATCCTGCCGTCTGAACTGTTCGTCAATGTCCGTGCCCGTGCGCCGCAGGACGACAACCTCAACATGACGATGGAGGCCGTTTTCCGCCACATCGAGGATTCCGCCAAAGGCACCGAGAGCGAGGACGACTTTGCCGGTCTGTTCGATGATATTGATGTCAACAGCAACAAGCTTGGCGCTACGGTGGCAAAGCGCAACGCAATGCTTGTCAAGCTGCTGGACGGCATCGGCGCGATGAAGCTCGGTGAATACAAGGAAAACACGATTGATGCGTTTGGCGATGCGTATGAGTACCTGATGAGTATGTATGCCTCCAACGCGGGCAAGAGCGGCGGCGAGTTCTTCACTCCGCAGGAGGTTTCGGAGCTGCTGACCCGCCTTGCCGTTGTGGGCAAGACCGAGGTCAACAAGGTCTATGACCCGGCCTGCGGCTCCGGCTCCCTGCTGCTGAAAGCGGCGAAGATTCTGGGCAAAGAGAATGTCCGGCAGGGCTTCTTCGGTCAGGAAATCAACCTGACGACCTATAACCTGTGCCGTATCAATATGTTCCTGCACGATATTGATTTTGATAAATTCAATATCGCCCACGAGGATACGTTGATTTCGCCCCAGCATTGGGACGAGGAACCCTTTGAGGTCATCGTCAGCAACCCGCCATATTCTATCAAATGGGAAGGCGATGATAACCCGGTCTTGATTAACGACCCGCGTTTTTCCCCCGCGGGTGTGCTGGCGCCGAAATCCAAAGCGGATTTGGCCTTTATCATGCACTCGCTGGCATGGCTGGCGACCAACGGCACGGCGGCTATCGTCTGCTTCCCCGGTATTATGTATCGCGGCGGCGCGGAGAAGAAGATTCGCCAGTATCTGATTGATAACAACTTTATCGACTGCATTATTCAGCTGCCCGGCAACCTGTTCTTTGGCACCAGCATTGCAACCTGTATTATGGTGCTGAAAAAGAGCAAGGCTGAAAACAGAACGCTATTTATTGATGCCTCGAAAGAATTTGTTAAGGTTACAAACAACAACAAGCTGACTGAGGACAACATTGCAAAAATCGTGGCCTCGTTCATTGACCGCAAGGATAAGGACTATTTCTGCCGTCTTGTGTACAAGGACAAGATTGCGGAACAGGATTATAACCTGTCTGTATCCACCTATGTGGAGCAGGAGGACACCCGCGAGGTCATCAACATTACCGAGCTGAACGCAGAAATCAAGCGCATTGTGGCGCGGGAACAGGTTCTGCGTGATGAGATTGATAAGATTATTGCGGAGATTGAGGCCGGGTGATGGAACAGCCATTTGAAAGATAAGGGGAAAAGTGGTTGGTGTAAAAAATGCAACAACCACTCGGCATAGAGTAATTGAAAAAGCCTACTGGTGATAAACTGATAATGCGTTGTAAGTTATCCGGAACTTTAATGTAGTTACGAACAAGAAGGAGATAAACCATGTCAAGCGTAGCATTTTCTGTGATATCTGCAATTATAGCGGTTGTCGCGTTGATACAAACGCAAAGTCAGATAAAGCTGAGCAACAAGCACCAACTTTTTGAAAGAAGACTAAATAACTTTTTTGCGTTTTATGGTTTGTATGAACTTTATAAAGAAAATAAAGTTATACTCGAAAGAACGAGAAAAGATGAACCACTATTTGCCATTGATAATGAATGCGGATGGCTGACAAATAATTCTAATTTAGAAGTGTGTATGGAAGCAATGCAGAGACCAAATTCAAGTCTGGCCCGCAATGAGTTTTTGACGAAGATGGAAGAACTGAAGAAACTTGCAATGGAAAGCCGGTTGATATTTCCAAAAGACTTAGGCGAAAAGATGGCGTTATTTATTTGCGAATATGAAAAATTATTACAAAAAATGTATAGATATAAATTATTGTTGGATGAAATGGAAGAGCAAAGGGATAAGATGGATTTAACGCAGTCCATAAAGTACTTTGGAGAAGAGAAAAGAAGAAGTGAATTGTTAATGACGTATGCAACGCTGAAAGACGCATTTGAAGGACTGGAAAAAGACAGAATTGTAGAAAGAGTAGAGAACTTGATAAAATTGGAGCCGTAAAAGTTATAGAAAGTGAATATAAGTAATGAACGAAATAAACAATTTGATACAAGAACTTTGCCCGGATGGCGTTGAGTATAAGGAACTAGCGAAAGTCTTAGTCATAAAAAATGGAAAAGATTATAAAGGCTTTGGAAGCGGAGATGTACCAGTTTATGGGTCTGGCGGAATAATGACATATATTGACCACGCTGCGTATGATAAACCATCGGTTTTAATTCCGCGAAAAGGCTCGTTGGATAAACTGTATTATGTTGATACACCGTTTTGGACAGTTGATACAATTTTCTATACAGTGATTGATACTAAAGTTGTAGAACCAAAGTACATTTATTATGTATTGCAGAAAGAACATTTGGAAAAGCTGAATAAGGCTGGCGGAGTTCCTAGTTTGACGCAAGCAGTTGTATCAAAGGTTAAGATACCTGTTCCGCCATTGCAGGTCCAACGTGAAATTGTCCGGGTACTGGACAATTTCACGGAGCTTACAGCGGAGCTTACAGCGGAGCTTACAGCACGCAAAAAGCAGTATGAATACTACCGCAACACGCTTTTGACTTTCAGCACTCACAAAGAGGAAACATTTGGAACGAAATGGAGGATGTTAGGAGAAGTTTGCGATGTTATTACAGGGGGAGAACCGCCAGTAGACTGCATTAAAGGCGAAAATGGTGATGACAACCATTGCTATCCAGTGTGGGGAAACGGAAAAGATGTCTACGGATATTCTGCATCATATAAAGTAAATAAGGACGCAGTTGCAATTTCTTCTATTGGTGCAAATACAGGGACGGTATACTTTAGAAAGGCGTTCTTTACCCCTATAATTAGATTGAAAGTTGTTATTCCGAAAGATGATACTGTAAATACCCGCTACTTATTTCATGCTCTGTCTGCAATGGAAATAAAAAGTAAAAGCAGTAGCGTCCCCAACATGAATGCAAGCGAAATAAAATCACTAAAAATAGCTGTTCCGCCCATCGAGAGACAAGTAAAAATTGCAGAAACATTGGATAACTTCGATGCCATCTGTTCTGACCTTAACATTGGTCTGCCTGCGGAAATTGAAGCTCGTAAAAAACAGTATGAATATTATCGGGATATGCTCTTGACGTTTGCTGCGGCTGACGACATAATCTTGACAGACAGACAGACAGACAGACAGACAGACAGACAGACAGACAGACAGACAGACAGAGCATAATTAAGCTCTTGCAGTATGTGTTTGGTTATGTGAAAGTGTCTCTTGAAGATATATCAGAAAATTGTGATAACAAACGTAAACCTGTAACAAGTGGAAACCGAGAATCGGGCGAATATCCGTATTATGGCGCGTCTGGTATTGTTGATTATGTGAATGACTATATATTTGATGGAGATTATTTGCTTGTGTCAGAGGATGGCGCAAACCTGTTGGCAAGAAATACACCTATTGCATTTTCGATTTCGGGAAAGAATTGGGTTAATAATCACGCACACATACTGAAATTTAAAACCTATGAAACCAGAAAGTTCGTTGAGTATTACCTGAATTCTATTGATTTGACAACGTTTATTTCTGGCGGAGCACAGCCCAAATTGAACCAAAAGAATTTGAACAAAATTCCTATTCCTATCCCATCACAGGAAAAGCAAAAGGATATTGTAGCCATCCTTGACCGTTTTGACACCCTCTGCAACGACCTCACCACCGGCCTCCCTGCTGAAATCGAGACAAGGCAAAAGCAATACGAATACTATCGGGATAAGCTCTTGACATTTAAGGAGTTGGGTGCATGAGCACTTACAATGTAGTTGCTGCCAGCAACGAAAGTACCGTTGTAACAGAATACGAACCGCAAAGTAAACGTTCTGACGCTTACCAGAGCGAGGCCGCGCTGGAGCAGGCGTTTATCAGGATGCTGGAGGAGCAAGGCTATGCCTATCTTCCTATCCACGATAACGCTGACCTTGTGGCAAACCTGCGCCGTCAGCTGGAGATTCTGAACAATTATACCTTTACGGATAAGGAATGGGATAACTTCTTTAAGGATAAAATCGCCAACGCAAACGATGGCATCAAAGAAAAGACCCGCCGCATCCAAGAGGACAACATTCAGAACCTGACCCGCGAGGACGGCTCTACGGTCAATATCACGCTGCTGGACAAAAAGAACATCCACAACAACCGCTTGCAGGTCATTAACCAGTATGTGGAGAACGGCGGCAACTATGATAACCGCTATGATGTCACGATTCTGATAAACGGTCTGCCGCTGGTTCATGTGGAATTGAAGCGGCGCGGTGTGCCTATCAAGGAGGCATTCAACCAAATCAACCGTTACCAGCGGGACAGCTTTTGGGCGGGCAGCGGGCTGTATGAGTATGTGCAGATTTTCGTTATCTCCAACGGCACGAACACGAAATACTACTCCAATACGACCCGCGACAGCCACATTAAAGAAAGCGCCGGAACGACCCGAAAGAGCAGCAAAAAGACAAGCAACAGCTTTGAATTTACGTCCTTTTGGGCGGATGGGAAAAACCGCGTCATTCCTGACTTGGTGGACTTTACCCGCACATTTTTTGCCCGCCATACGCTGCTGAACATCCTGACGAAGTATTGCGTCTTTACGTCCGAAGACCTGCTGCTGGTGATGCGTCCGTACCAGATTGCGGCCACCGAGCGTATTTTGTCCCGCATTGAGGTTTCGACCAACTACAAGCAGACGGGAACACTGGCGGCAGGCGGGTACATCTGGCACACAACAGGCAGCGGCAAAACGCTGACCTCCTTCAAAACGGCGCAGCTGGCCTCTAACCTCCCCTACATTGATAAAGTTCTGTTCGTGGTAGACCGCAAGGATTTGGACTACCAGACCATGAAAGAATATGACCGCTTTGAAAAAGGGGCGGCCAACGGCAACACTTCCACGCAGGTGCTGCAACGCCAACTGGAAGACCGGGACGCCAAAGGCAACCCGCATACTTATAAAATCATCATCACAACGATTCAAAAGCTGGCGTTGTTTGTTGCCCGCAATAAGGGACATGAGATTTTCCAAAAGCATGTTGTCTTGATTTTTGACGAGTGCCATCGCAGCCAGTTTGGCGATATGCACGAGGATATTGTCAAGTATTTTAAGAATTATCACCTGTTTGGCTTTACGGGTACGCCGATTTTTGCGGCCAATGCCAGTACGCGCGGCAAACCTACGCTGAAAACCACCCCGCAGGCGTTTGGCGGTGAACCGGATGCCGACGGCAAAAAAGTCTTGCCGCTGCATACCTATACGATTGTTGACGCTATCAACGATAACAACGTTCTGCCGTTCCGTATTGATTATGTGGATACGGTCAACCGCAAGGCGGGCATCGGCGATAAGCAGGTCAAGGCCATCGACACTGAAAAGGCACTTGCCGACCCGCGCCGTGTAAAGGAAATCGTCAAATATATCTTAGAGCATTTTGACCAGAAAACAAAACGCAACGGTAAGACGTATTCTTTCCGTGCGCTGCGCAACATTGAAGCAGTAGCCACCGATAAAACACGCGGGCAGGTCGCAGAAGTCAAGGACAGTGTGCGTCTGTCGGGCTTTAACTCCATCTTTGCGGTCAGCTCGATTGCGATGGCAAAGGCGTACTATCTGGAATTTAAGCGCCAGATGCAGGACTTGCCCGAAGCAAAGCGCCTGCGCGTGGCAACGATTTTCAGCTACGCCCCCAACGAGGACGTGGAAGATGCAAACGGCATGCTGGGCGAGGAAAACTCTGACGATACCAGCCAGCTTGACGCAGGCTCGCGGGAATTTTTGGAGTCTGCAATCAAGGATTATAATGCACTTTTTAAAACGCATTATGACACCTCGGCCGACAGATTCCAGAACTATTATAAAGACCTTTCCCTGCGCATGAAAAACCGCGAGGTTGACATCCTGATTGTCGTAAATATGTTCCTGACGGGCTTTGACGCTACCACGCTAAATACGCTCTGGGTGGATAAAAACCTTGTTATGCACGGCTTGATACAGGCGTTCTCGCGCACGAACCGTATCTTAAACTCCGTAAAGACATACGGCAACATTGTCTGCTTCCGCAATCTGGAGGAAGAAACCAACAAAGCCATTGCCTTGTTTGGTGACCGCAATGCGGGTAGTATCGTTCTGCTGAAAAACTATAAAGCCTATTACGATGGCTATGACGAGGACGGCAAACACCACGACGGCTACGAAGAACTGATTGCCAAGCTGCAAGATAAATTCCCGCTGGGGCAGCCCATTGTTGGCGAGCAAAACCAAAAGGACTTTATCGCGCTGTTTGGCGCAATCCTGCGAATGAGGAATATCCTTACCTCGTTTGATGATTTTGCAGGCAATGAGCTGCTTGCCCCGCGCGATATGCAAGATTACCAGAGCAACTATATTGACCTATACCAACAGCTGCGGCCTAAGAACCCTGATAAGGAAGTCATCAATGACGATATAGTTTTTGAGATGGAGCTTATCCGTCAGGTGGAAATCAATATTGACTATATCCTTATGCTGGTTGCCAAGTATCACGATAGCAACTGCGAGGATAAAGAAATTCTTGTTGACATCCGCAAGGCCGTGGATTCCAGTATGCAGCTGCGCAGCAAGAAAGACCTGATTGAAAACTTTATTGCAACGGTCAATACGGCTACTAAGGTGGATGACGACTGGATAAAGTTCGTCACCGAGCAAAAGAAAACCGACCTTGATACACTTATTGCGGAGGAAAAACTCAAGCCGGACGAAACGCGCAAGTTTGTGGATAACTCTTTCCGCGATGGTGTATTAAAGACTACCGGCACAGACGTTGACCGCATCCTGCCGCCGGTCTCGCGTTTTGGCGGCGGCAACCGAACGGCTAAAAAGGATGGAATTATTGCAAAATTGCAAGCGTTCTTTGATAAATATTTTGGGCTAATATAATGCAAAAAAGATAGTGACATTCTGTGCGAATCGAGGCATAATATATATGTAACCTCGAAGAGTATATAAAAACTTACGCGATTACATTTAAAATTGAATATAGGCCAATAAAGAGCCTGTACAAAATTTATTGCATCCCTATTGCGGAATTGCAGTTTATGTTTGTGCAGGCTCTTTTTTTGTACATTGAAAAAAGAATAATACGCATCATCGGCAACCCTGTGATGGATGATAACTGCAAAATGGTTGCAAAGTTCAGAGCGATAACTTTATGAGCAGTGCCAACTTTTGGGGAAAGTGTCAACCTGCCTGTAGCTTATCTCCAGAACGTAAAAGTGCTGCTTACCGCTATGTTGCTGACGTTCTGAACGAAACGTCCCGCCCAAGATTTAGCACACAGCCAATAGGGAACATGACAGCCTGCTTTTTGGGCTGCAAGCAAAATGGCGCTAAAAATGCAGAGGGTAAAAGCAACGCACAACTTTCAAAATAAGAGGGAAGTGCCTGCCCTACATGAAAGCTGTGTTCAGAACGTAAAAAAGCAACCTACCATTGCACTACAGACATTCTGGGTGAAGTGTTTCAGCCTAAATCATAGTGCTCAAAGCGCCCAAAAGTGCATGGCAGTCAACGCTTTTGGCTATAACGAAAGGTGGCGTTAGAAATGTAGGAAAAAACACCAAACATAAGGAAGTTGCTTCCTTTCAAGATAAGATGAAACCATTTGCCAGCCAGAAAGTTGTGTTCAGAACGTAAAATGCTATCAATGACTACATGGTTAATAAAATGGACAGATAACCTATTACTAGTAGAGCAAAAAGCTGCACGCTGCAATGGAAGCGAGTAAGAATTTAGGCATAGCAATAAGGCAAAGGGTTCCATCAAAGATACAGCTTATTTTTCCCCTATGCAGACCGCGAAGCGCGAACTTATAGGAAAAGATAAGAAGAAACTTTTAATTTTAATGTGAAAGAAATAAATAATGAAAGATATAGCAGTTAGCTCTTATTTTCTACCTATCATCTCCGCGGAGCGTGAACTTATAGGGAACAATAAGTTGTTTCTTATTTTTTCCTATTTATCCCGCGAAGCGCGAACTTATATAGGAGGAAATAAGGAAAAGCGGATAAACAAATGGAAAATTTATGGGTTAGGATGCAACTTTCCGCAATACTCCTTATTTAATTCAATGATATTTCATGAAATGAATAACATTGAACAATATAAGATGAGAGACTTGGCATTTTTGAAATGGAAAGTGTAGAAATATAACGACATATAATTAAATATTTAGAAAGGAAATATTTTCCAAAAATACACAAAGTATCATGGAATCACCCCTAAAGTATCAAGGAGCAATACAATGAAGAAAATGAGCAAACAGGACGTTGAAACTGTCATTTTTGAGAATGCAAAAACTGGCGAGGCATTAGAGTTTCAGCACGAGCAGCACAAAGCCGAGTACGGGGCAAAGCATTTTTGGAAAGCAGACAAAAAATTCTTTGAACTGCTTTCAACGTTTTCCGCGGCAGAAAGCAAGGTGGTGGCATATATCCTGCAAAAAACGCAGCCCACAAAGAATGAGTTTATCGGAGCCTATAAAACCATTGCTAGAAAACTGGAATGCGATGTTACAACAGTTCGTAACACATTCAAAAAGATGATGGAAAATGATATGCTGGCTAAGACTGATGACGAACGGATTTGGATGCTCAATCCAAGATTGCTGGTAAAGGGCGATATTATTGTTAAGGCACGGTTGATGTCAAAGTATGATTCACTGCTTGGCCGTCCATTGAGTGACTGGATTATAACCGATAGCAATGGCAATGACCCGTTATTCCTGCCGATAGAATATCCAACACCAGAAAGCCTGGATACTGCAAAAAGCGATTTTATTAAAGTGTATCATTTATTTTTTGAAACTCTTTCCGGGCTGGGAGGCAAAGAATCCGAGGTGTTAAATTTTTTGGTGTGTGCAATGCGAAACAGTGATAATACATATACTGGGCCGATGAAAAAAATTGCAGAAAATGTAAATTGTTCGAAAGCCACTGTACAGAGAGCGATGGACACGCTTACAGATAAAGGATTTGTTGCGATGGAATTTGATTGTGTATGGCGGATTAACCCCTCTATGGTTATCAAGGGAAACCGCAACAAGGAAAAGGTACTTATGGACGAGTTTCTGGCGACTCAAAAGGAGTATGACAAGAAGCGGAAAGCGCGTAAGAATGGCAAAAAGCAGAAGACGGTTAAGGGCTAAGAGAAAACAGTATAGCTATGCTGCTGCTTTGATGAATTTATAGGCAGCATGATTATGATTTAATCCATCTTGCTACGGTCTTGGCATCTATGCCGTATAACTGCGCTATGTGGTACATGCTGGCTCCTGATTGATACATTGCTTTCATCTCGGCCTTATAGTCTGGCACGGCATCAGGCGCGTGTAGCAGGTCATGGAGAGATAGCCCCAGCAGAACGGCAAGTTGCAGAACGTATCGCAGTGCAACGGATTTGCTGCATAGTGTGGCGTGCAGCTGCTTGGTAGATAAGTCGGCTGTGGGAATATAACTGCCATATAGATTTAAAAGTGCAGTTTCAATTTTAGTGGCGTATGTACGTCCACCGGTTAATGAACGCCAGCCGCGGGAACGCAATGCACTGTCAAGGACGGCGTGGTAAACAGAGCCGTCCCTATAATCAAAATTGGAATCTAAAGTATCTTGTAGCAATAAATCTAATGCCAGCAGACAATCCGGCACGGGTTCTGCTGGCAGCTTTTTTAGCTGCATAGTAAATGTTGCAGGAAATAGTTCCTGCTGCCGTGCGCTGTTGTATGTGACATCGGTATCGACAAGCCAGCAGCGATGTTTGGTGCAAATCTGCATATCCGGCAGTTGGTGGCTGCGATGCCAATAAGGCTCACCATATAGTTGCAAATCCTCTTGATAACAGACGGGACAATAGCGCATGACGGAGCAATGATTACCGTTGGCTTGGGAAATGCCCATTCGATGTACAGCTAATGGATTGCCATTGACAACATAGGCATAAGAGGAGCGCTTACGCTGAGTAGGGAAAAATCGCGCGTAATAGGGATAAAATGTGTGCTGCATTACAACATCCTTTGCAGACAAGAACCCTTGCGGAAGCTGTGCCAACAGCGCCTTTATAGGCCCGCAGAGCATCAGACTGGGAGCACAGAAATTGTCCCCATATAGCTGCCGTAGGGTGTGCTTAGCACAGTAGTTGCCACTGTGAACATGGTAGCGGCAAATGACGCTGTACCATAGTTCATCAGGGTACGGCGAGGGAAAGAAGCTAATCATATTGCCACCTCGCCTTTGATATACTCAGCATAAGCAGATACAGGTGATTCGCCGTTCTTTTTTGCTTTTTTGAGTAACGCCCGTATATCATTTCCAACAATCTTGGTGGGGGCTGCGGAACCTACGGATACCTCCGGCGCGGTCTTTGTCTGCCGCTTGGCTACGGATTTGGTGGAAAGCTCACTGATGTATTCGGATACCATCCCCAAGTTTCTTAAAAATGCACTTTCAAAGACTTCTAAATCCAGCTTTTCGCGCCCATCAAGAATAGCTTGCTTTTGGGCATTATATAAGAGCTTGGCGAGTATATCCGGGATGCCCTGTGTCTTGCGATACAGCCAGTTTGCAAGCTCTGGTGTCAGGTCTGTGGCATATTGCGTGTACTGGTAATGCCACAGCCCATGCAGGAGCAACGCAAATTCCTTATCATTGGGCAGACGGTCATAGACAAGCCCTGTGGTTCGCCGCGCAGAGCGGAACTCCTGTTGTAATACCTGCAAGACGCGAGGCGTTCCGACCATGCAGATACTTACTCCTGCCCCGTTGATAAGGTGAACGAGAAAATTTAAGAAACGTATACCGCCATCGCTTTTACGATAGGCAATGTTCTGCAATTCGTCTATCACCAGCAGGCCAATATGATTGACCCGTACAATTTGGTTGAGCTGGCTGACAAGGACATCAATGCTCAATCTGCGCGATAGGGCATCTTTTTGATAGCTGGTTCCAACCAAACTGTCGATTTGCAGGTAAATATCCAAAATCAGTGCTTTAATGGACGCATCGTGCGGGGTTTGCACGACTAGATACGGAATCTGATGGCAATAAAAATTTTGCCCGTGATACGAAGTGTGTTCGATAACCTGCGGGAACAATGATAATACGCGTTGCAATGCGGTGGACTTGCCAAGTCCTGATACGCCAATGACAGAAAAAGAATTGCCGCCGCCGATGGATGCTGCAAGAGCATTGCCGTGCATCAGTGAGTAACCGTTCTGGAAAGCGGCAGCTTCGCTCTGGGGTGAATATTGCCCATAGCAATGCTGCATGGCAGTGTAGATTTCACAGTACAGGTCAATCGTCATGGATAGCGGCTGGTAAAACTCGTATAGAGAGGACAACAGCTGCAAGCGTTCCCCGGTGCTGCGGTCACGGTCACTATCGTTATAGGGTGGGATGACTGCCAAAGCATGAATCAAGTCTTTGCCGGACAGCATCGGAGGCAAGGCTTCAATAAAAGGATTATTGTCGTAGAGCGGATTTGCAATATAATCAGCGTGCATCGAAATCGTCCTCCTGTTGCTCGGCCAGTAAATCCATCAGCGATACGCTTTCTTGTTTGCGGGCTGTGCTGCGGTTGCGTTGTATCTGCCTGCTGATATTGCTGCGGTCTGGCATTGTACGTTCGGAGCCGTCTGCAATGGCTTGTATATCGCTCATGAGGTCGAGTTGTGCCTGCAATTCCTGCTTTTTCCAGTCAGTACGTTCTATCTTTTCCTGCTGCTGTGCATCAGCAATTTCTGCCAGCGATTTGCCAAGATAGGCTTTTTGAGCCAAATCAAAAGCCGAGTAAGTGCCATTTTCGTATAGCCAAACAGTATCCATACATTCCGGCGCATAGGCAATCTGTACAGTTTCCCGTCCACCGAGACCGGCAGAAACGAAACGCTTTTTAAAAGTGCAGTTTGAAAAGCGGAGGCCGAAAATTTCCAGACCGCGCTGCGTGATTTTTCCCTCAGCACGGGGCAGTAGCGTATAGAGCAGTTTCTTGTCAGTGGCTTCCTTTACTGGACAATCATCCTGCGCCTCACAAAACGACCAGATACTTGCGGCCAGCGGCGGTGTGTTGGATTCTATCATGGCAGGTGTGCGGGTAAAGCCTGTCTGCACAGATTTTGAATTATAGAACAGGACGCAACGCAGAACAACGGCGGTAAATTGCTCCAAATCCAATGTACCTTGTCTGCGGTAGTCTGGCGCACCGCGTTCCTGCGTGTTGGATTCGATGACACCCTTGCCTTTAAGCAACGGTTTGTAGGCACTCTGAATCAAATCAAACAGCTTTTCAACTACACCTTTCAAATCCGGGCGATACGCGGGAAGATTTTCAATCTCGATGTGGTAACTCTCGCACAGATTTTCCAATGTCCCGGCCACAAACTCGCTGCCTCGGTCTGTCACAATTTTGGTGGGCAGATGATGGCTCGGCCAGTCTTGCGGGTCAATGTCTATCCCGTGCTGATGGCAAAAACTGACCTTGTCTGTAAAAGTGTTCTGAAGCAGCAGACGCAGCGCGTATTGCCCGCCCTCTAAACCAACATAAACGCCGGTAATCAGGCGGCTGTAGGCATCGACCATCGTGTAAATGACAGGTCGGCCAATAGGTTTGCGGGAAAGGCGGCTGACGATGTAGATGTCGGCAACGGTGGCATCGGTCATATACACGCCGATGGTGTGTGCATAATCGCAGACCGAGCCAGTAAACGGACGATGATTGCGCTGATAGGCTTTAAGTCCCTGCCTGCTGATGGTCTCGCTGATGGGGTCGCGGTTCTTACGAAAGAAATAGCGGAACTGCCAGAACGTGGGATATTCCGGCTTCAATGTGCCGTGTGCATCGCAGTATTTCGCCCGTAGCATCATCTTGTAGGCAGTCTGCAAGCTCTGCCGCTGTGGGGTGTAGTAATACTTGTTCAGCGCCCAGCGGATGGCCTTTTCATCGGCAGTAAGCTCATGTTGTTCTGGCGCGGGACGCTCTGCGGGTAAAAGTGCATTTTTACTTTGGTATACCCAATAGCGCCAAAGGTATTGGAGTACCGTGCGACGGGCAATGCCATGCTCGGCAGCAATCTGGCGGACAACCTCGTTGCGATGGGATTTATCATAGATACAGGCATCCTCCAACAGCGGCGCAATCAGGTCGAGCTTGCGATTGCGCCCCTCGCGCTGGCGGTTGGTGATGTCCTCGTCCAGAACGAAAACAGAGTATGTTTCGGCAGGGACGGGCTGTAATTCTGCAAGCAAATCCGATGCAACGGGGTACGGCATCCGAAAGTGCTGGCAGCTGACAACATAGCTTTGTTCTTCTCCACAGAGCAGGACACGGACGTGCTCGCCGTTTTCAGCGGCAAGGATGTCAAGATTCCTCATGGCTGGTATCCTCCTTGTCGATGATGATACCCCAATCGGATATGCCTTGCTGCTGCCAGTATCGGCGAGATAGCTCCAGCTTTTCCGCAACCGAGGGGCGGCTTAAATAAGACCGAAAGACGGCTTCGCGAATTGCCGTATGCCCATCGTCATAGTGCAGAACAAAATCTGTGGTGTAGGTTTCGCTGGGAAGATTTAAGTCGTTGGCAGGAATATCATTGCAGAGGATAGGAACATTACATTCAAATTGAAAAATGGCAGGTTCAGCATCCAGCATTTTCGCGGCGGCAAGCTGCACTTTGTCGTACAGGTGACAGACAGCTTTGCATTTGGTGAGCATGATTTTGGTACAGCGCTCTTTTTGGACTTGTTTTCGCATTTCTTTGACGCTCCTTAATGTAAATTTGGGGCGTCCGTTCACCGAAGAAAAAGGAAAATCACCTGTGCCCTTTTGGGGCAAACCTCTGTTCCACATTTTCCAAAAATCGAATTGAAAAGAGCGAAATTTGGAAAAAGTGGAATTTCAGTGTGCCTTTTGGAAAATCTTGAATTTTTGCTTGCCTCATGGATTTATCGCTGTAATGGCATAAAGACGTATTAAGAGGCAAAACAGAATTCCACATTTTCAGATTTTCTATTGACCGTACTATATGCGCGGGCACCCGAAAAAATCCAGAAAGGCGCAGAGGAAATCAAGAGAGCGCATAGGAGCTCGCTCCACTCCGTTCCGCTCGCAATCCGCCTAATCTCCAAGCCAACTCCAAGAACATTCCAAGTCCACACCAAGCAAAATCAACGCATTATCTCATGTTTTCCCGCATGGGACAGAATGAGAGAGGATTGGAAACAAAAAAGAAAGCAGGCCCCGGAGCCGGATGGCGGAGGGGCCTGCGTGTGGATTCTTAACTTGTCTCTTTAGTCTTCGGTGAACGCCCTGTATCATAGTAATATAGAAAAGAATATAAGTCAATATGCGACGACAAACTGTAATTTTTATAAATGTACTTTTAAATTAAAGTGTAGGCATTACAATGATGTGTGACAAGAGATAAAAAGGATTGCGAACAGGACACCATTCTCATTTTCTTTGTCATGGAGATAACAGCCTGTGGGATGAGAAATCATTTTACAGGCTGTTTCGGTTATAGGGGTATTGCCTCTCGCAGTTCCCTTTTATACTTGTAATATGTATTCCGTGCAATGCCAATGAGCCTGATACAATCTGCATCGCACAGCGTTCCGTCAAAATCCCTACTATATTTTCTAATGGACTCCTTGCAAGCGGCAGCTTTCTTGACTATCAGTTTGCGGCCACGCTCCTGCCCAATCTGCTTGCCGTTCAGTTTGGCGGTCAGCATTCCCTCTCTGGTGCGTTGGTGCAGGTCGTCAACTTCCTTTTGAGCTTGCGCAAAGGCAAGGCGTATCTGCTCTTTGGCGAGGTCAACGGTGTACTGATTCAGTGCAGCAATGACCGAGGATACAAAACTGTCGGTAGCGGCATTGCCGGTTTTCAGCTGGGGGCTGATTTGCCGCTGGATGGTCTGGCGGTAAGTCTCGGTGTTGATGTGCGGTTCTTTGAGAAAGCAAAGAGTTACATTTTGGGCGTACAGGTTTTCGTACAGTTGGCAACCCTCATCCGCATTGCGGCTCATGCGGGATACGCTGTCAAATACGATAGTGTCTTCTGCTTGCACGGTGTGAAGCAATTTGTCTAATTCTCTGCGGCCTTGATAGGTCGTGCCAGTATATACTTCTCGGATGATATGTGCGGTTGGGTACGTTGCCAAAATGTTGCGTACTTGCCGTTCGATATTTTGCTGTGGTGTGGAAATGCGGCAGTAACCATATATCTGCATGGCGGTATCACCTCTAAGGCTCGTTAATTTTGATACTGATAGTATACTTACTTTGTCATACGATAGCAAGCAGTTTTGATACTACTTGCGCACAACTTAAATTTGATACTGGAAATGATGGCGGTGGTCGCTTGTGTGACCACCGCCATCGTTCTACTTTTCGCTGTCTGCAAGGTAGCACCAAGAACAGGTTTGGCACTCTGGCATTTCTCCGCACGGTGGTATGCCGGTATCAGGCTCATACGGACAGGAATAATAATCGTATTGCATTGTGAAGCTCCTTTAAAAGTGTACATATAAAAATAGCGGTCTACTCTCACTCGACCATTATCACTGTTGTTATAATTTATTCGGCAACAACCATTTTTTCCATACAGTCGCCGCATATTAGGTTGATGACCTTGGTTGCTCGGCAGCTGTTGCCGCATTTGGGACAAATATATTTGCGGGTACTGCTGGGCTTTTTCGTTCTGGTTTCTGCGCCTGCACCGCTGTTGTCGCCCTTGGGGAGCGTTCCGAGTACATCCAGTAGGTTAAGGCTCTCGACCATCTGGAAATCTTGCCAGCCCTGTTCCTCAACAAAATCCAGAAGTTCAAGGCCGGGGCTGGTAATTGACCAACCATATTTGGGATGGTGTTCGACTTCCAGACCGTGGGTTTCTGCAATGTGCTTGAAATTCTTGTTGTGGTACACGCCGTTATTGCTGGTATCTTTTATACCGTGCTCAGCGCAATACTCGTGTACCATCTCATGGACTAAAACGCCTGCGAGAAAGGCGCACTCCTGATTTAAGCTGGCAGAGCTTATATTGATTTCGTAGCGCCGTTCTTCGCCTGTCTTCCAAACCTTTCCAGTGGTGAAGTGCCCATACGCGCCTGCAGTCTTTTTTAAACTAATAACGACTTCCGGCAGTTCGCCGTCAAAAAAGCGGTTGTTAAGTGCTCGGAACATTTTCTCTAACTGACCTGCCACGCGGCTCGTTTTAATCGTCTGTTTCATTTTCGTTGTCCTTTCGTCTTAAAAGTATACTTTTAAATCCCCGCCGAAGCGGTTTGCAGGTTTGGCCCCTGCCGGCGAAAAGAAAAAGTAAAGCCCCCATCCCGGTGTCAACAGAACATGGAATATCGCAGCACTCCCCGCAAAAGTGCGAGAATATGCCGTGAAAGTCTGTTGACTTAGGGCTGGGGGCTTATATACTTTTTTGAGCGGCAGGGCCACGCTTCTCAATCTCCGCCGCAGCGGTTTATCGGTCTTTTTAAAGTATAAATAACGCTTTAAAGCAAAAATATAATTTTTGCAAAAAAGCATTTTTGGGGCTTGCCAATCCTTGCGAATTGCAGAAAATGAAATTTGTAGGAGGAATCCCTTTTACCGTTATAGCACACGCATAACAATTTTGAATATACAAAATGTATATATTTTCCGTGTGCATACTTTAAACGATATATACATGATGTATTGAATTATGAACGTTTTAAAGGAGGAAAAACATTATGAAACGTTTCTTTGCGTCGGATGCTGAGAGTGATATGCTTATCGCTGAGGCAACCAAAACCTTTGGATTGAAAATTGGAGACATCATCAATATGGCAATTAAAAATCAGTTTCTGCCGATTACGGAACCGTTCCGCACGGAGGCAAGATTTATCTTGCAACGCCATACAGAAGGAGCGTTGGAAGCTCAGGAAATCAAGCAGTCGATGACGCGCGGTATTAGAGCGTTAGGAACGCGCCCGGTGCGTGATGCAGACCGCTTGCAAGGATTTTTTGCCCGGTACCATTTGCATGAGGATGTAGAGAACTGCACCATTACAGAGAATGATGCCTTGTGGGAATCTGCTGTTGAGGTCTACAATATTCTCGGCAAACAGATTTCAGCTGGAGGCATCAGCAAAATTAACGGTGCGCGTTTGGTGGATGACATTTTTGCAGAGTGGGATACTTTGTGGAGCGAAAAGGCTGTGTACGATGTGCTGGCGGCGCTTGCGTTTCGTTGCGAGCCGAACCAGGCGTTCCACTGGTTTGAGGGCATGCAGTTCCTTACAGGGATTGAGCATGATGCAATGGGCCAGTGGTGCTGTACATCGGGTAGAAAAAAATAAGACCTGACACGCCTTTGCGATAGTAAGGCGTACAGGTCGCAGCAAGGGCGGTGCTGATGCTCTGCGTGGAAGTGCAGAACTTGGCACCGCCAATCTTATAGGGGCAGGGACGATGAAAAATCGTCCCGATGGGGGCCGCGGCCCCTCACTGACGGCAAGCGGGTCTTGTCGGCAGCGGGGAGTCCAGAGGGGTCACGCCCCTTTGGCAAGGTAAGCCCGCAAGGGCGGTGGGAGTTTCCGGGGAAACTGCCATACCTTGTATGACACAGCAGTCCGCGACTAAATGCGCTGCTTCATTGTGCAGGGCATTTCAAGGCGTGGACGGAGGGGACATGAACCCCGTAAAGGAAAGTGAGATTACAATGGCAAGTGTAGAGAAGTTTTCAGCGGGCGCAGTCCGTAATCAACTGCGGCACAATCGCCGCGAAATCGAACATTCCGGCAATCCTGACATTGACCCGTCTCGGCAGGGGCAGGACTATGTTCTGTCCCCCGATAGGGGCGTGAGCGATTATGACTATTTTTTGCAGCGCAAATCAGAACTGTACTGCTATAACCGCGATGACGTAAAGGTTATGGCTGGCTGGGTCGTAACAGCCCCGCAGGATTTAGACCCGGAGCGCTACGACGACTTTTTCTGCGCAACATACGATTTTTTGGCAAATCGCTATGGCGAGGAAAATGTCGTGCAGGCCATCGTCCATGATGACGAGGGCGGCCAACCGCATTTACATTTCTGTTTTATCCCAGTAGAGGAAGATTTAAAACACGAGCAGGGCTATAAAATTTGTGCGAACGATGTTCTTGACCGCCGCGAGCTGCGAAATTTTCATCCGGACTTGCAACGCTACCTGAACGAGCACGGTCTGGAAGATGCCTGCGTTATGACCGGCGTAACCAAACGGCAGGGCGGCAACCGCACGGTTGCACAGTTGAAAGCCGAACGCGAGTACCAGCAGGAAGTAGAACGCCCTGCGCTATATTTTGGAAAATCCAAAATTGAGCAGGGGCTTCACTTTTAATAAGGTGCGACCATGAAACAGGTTATATGGATTATCAGCTGTTATCTTTATGGCGCGGCGGTAATTATACTGGTTATACTTCTGCTGTTGGTGTATCTGCGCGGGCAGGTTAATCATCTGCCAAATCCATTTGCCAAAAAGAATCTTGCGTATCGGCAGCCAGCGCAAGCAAGAGGAATCCTATTTGGCAAGAAACTGAGCCTATTGGCCTACTCCCCCGAGCAGGATGAGGGGCATATTCTCGTAATGGGGCCGTCTGGCACAGGTAAGACAAGTGCTTTGCTGATTCCAACATTGCGCAGCTGGCAGGGTACGGCGCTGGTGGTGGATATTTCCGGCGATATTTCAGCTAACGTCATACTCCAGAATACCAAAGGCGACTTATCATTTCGGCTGCGCATATTGCAGGGATAAATGAAATATATCAAGTGATTATTAATGATTATGATCGACTAGATAAAGAAAAAATCTTGGAGGATTAGTGACTTATATAATAAATTCTGCCTTTTTAAAAACCAACTATTTTTGCCTAAAAAGGGTATTGCAATCGCCCTGAAATTGTGATATACTGATTAAGCCTGTCAGGCGATGAAAATCGGCCTTGTACGGCGTCATGCCATGAACCATGTCAGGACCGGAAGGTAGCAGCATTAAATGGAATTTGGCGCGCGTCGCAAGTCACCGGTTGGAGCCTGACGGGTTCTTTGTTTTTGGGGCGAAGCGATCGGCGGTAACTTGGTTGTTGCGGACAATACATTTAGATTGACGGCTTTGGCCAACGCTGCCAAAGTGACATGAACGTTTCTGCGTCCCAGCTTGTTTTCAATGGAAAGTTCAGGTTTTCCCATTTCGATTTGGATAAATATCGGCATCAATAAAAAATTGCAATATGTTTCCAGACAACAGCTTAAAAACTCTATCAAAATGCCCTCAATCGCATGAATAGCACACCGAAAATCGGCCATACTAATCGCGAGGAGGGGATGAAAATGCTGAATAAGGGCCATCAGAAGATCGATTGCCGCGTATGCTCCTGTGAGCATCACTGTGAGAACGACGTATGTGATCTGGATTGCATCTGCGTGCAGCCCATGACCGGCGCGAAGCAGAACGACGCGGCCAGCCAGACGCTGTGCGGCAGCTACAAGTGCTGCGGCAAGTAACCGATTGGGCATAACGACCATGCGAAGCGGCGCGCGGAGGATTAGCTCCTCCACGTGCCGCTTTGTCGTGGGTCGAAAGCGTAAAAGCGGCGCACAGAATGCATCTGTACGCCGCAAGGCTTGCTAAATATTAGCTCAGTTCCACAATCGCGTATCCGTTCACGCGGGGAATAGTGACCGAGCCGTCCTTAACCTCAAGCTCCACATCTTCGGGAACCAACCTTGCGCGGGTGAACTTACGCGGTATGTTCAGCGTGAGCGTCAGGTTATCCACCGGCGTGCGCTCCTCTATTATGTCGATCGTCGCGGACTTGCGCACGGGTATGTAGGTCAGTATGTGCGCGCAGGTGCGGCTGTGCTCGGGCTGATCAAGCAGCGATACGCACACCGTGGACGGCCCATTGTGGCGTACAAGGCGCGTGGGCAGTAGCTCGTCCAGCGCGTTCAGCATGATCTGCTTTACCCAGTGCGGCGCATTCTCGCGGTACTGTTCAAACATGGGGTGGCCGAACGTGATTACGCCGCCGCTGCGCACCGCGCAGGGATACTTCTCGCCGTGTGCACTGGGTGTGTACTTATGTGAGCAGAACATTGTGCCCTTGCGCATGAAGTACGGTGCACGTGCCCACATCGCGGCATGGCCGGAGGTCGGCGCAATGCGCGCGCCGGGCAGGTATATCGCATATTCCGCGTCGGGGTCAAGGCCGTCGCACAGCGTGCCCTCAGCCGCGATGAAGTCAGGGTAAACGTCGTTTTGCTCCATGTAATGCGCGCCGAAGTATTCGGGATAGTCGCCGTTTACAAGCCCGCCGCGATTACACGCGATTACCTTGCCGCCCGCGGCCACGAACGCGCCCAGCTTGCCCGCAAACTCCTCGTCGATCTCGAAATCGTCAGGCAGTATGACCAGCTTGTACTGATACAGCGGCATGGTGCGGTCCAATATATCGAACTGTACCGCCAGCTCCTCAAGCAGCTGCGCCGCGCCCATTATCGCGTTGGTCATGCGGCTTTCACCCAGATCGCTTTCGGCGGTCATAAGCGCGACCTCGGTCAGCGGTGTGGAGGGACGCGCCCACTGTTCGCGCGCGGCGAACGGGCCGTATACCTTGCCAATCAGCCGGTAAGTGGCGGG
>OLSN01001271.1_pt1 | contig 22523 bp, 21 predicted proteins | sample 1672411 | NCBI WGS metagenome assembly OLSN01 (sample SAMEA3136683, study PRJEB25190) | human gut metagenome | biome: human gut; feature: human-associated habitat; material: faeces | place: Austria | collected 2013 | reverse complement strand
AAATGTAAGACCGGAAAAAAGAAACGCCGTGACCGCGCGGCTTTTCTTTTTTTGCACTTTCGCTATGATCGGATCGCCATGCGCTCCCATTTTCCGCTGCGGTAGCGGGCGTAGAAAATGACGCTGCGCGTCGCCCAGTCGAGGATCGCGTGGGCGAACCACACGCCGACTACGCCATAGCCGAGATAGCGGCCGATGACATAGGCTCCCAGCACACGCACGAGCCACATGGTGAGCATACTCACGACCATGGTATAGGTCGCGTCGCCCGCGGCGCGCAGAAAATATGGGATCATAAACGACGGAAGCCAGAGGAGGATGGCGCTGCCGCCGTGGATGAGCATGACCTCACGGGCCAGCACTGCCGCTTCGGGCGCGACGTCGTACACGCGCAGAATGAGCGGGATGCAGAGGATCAGCGTGATGTTGATAAACGCCATGACCGCATAGGTCGCAACGGTCAGCTTTTTCATATAGTACCGCGCGCGGTCATAGGCGCCCGCGCCGACGCATTGGCTCACCACGGTCGTCAGGCCCATGCAGATGGCCTGCCCTGCAAACACATGGAAATTGCCCATCGTATTGCCGATGGCGTTGGCCGTGATGCTCGCCGTGCCAAAGGTGGAGATGAGGCTGAAGAGGATGAGCCGTCCGAAGTGGAACATCCCGTTCTCCACTCCGCTGGGGATGGCAATGCGGAAGATGTTGCGCATGACGCGCTTTTCAAAGCGGAACGCGCGGATGTCAGAAAGATGCAGCTCGAGCTTTGGCGCCGTACGCTTACATATGGAAAGTGCGCCCATGTCGCTCACGATGGCCGCATCCACGCCGGCATTTTGCAGCATGGCGAAGAAATCTGGCAAAGCCGCCACGTCGCCATCTTTCATAAGCGTATTCGCCGTCACAAAAACCTTCACCCCATGCTCGTGAGCGAATTTCACGGCAGAGGCGATGCCCGCATCATCGAAGTTCGAAGCGCGGCGGCGCATGCCAAAACGTTTGCCCGCCAAATATACGGCGTCGGCGCCGAAATGGACAGCGCATTCCAACTGTTCCATGCCGCCCGCGGGCGCCAGCAGCTCCATAGGTCGCGCCATACCGGCGCAGGTGTGTTTCAGTGAAGTAATCATGGCCACAGCATATCAAAAGGACGGCGAAAGACGCTTACAAACGAGCATGCAAACGACATCCGCACGACCACATGCAAAAGGCACCCTTCAATGAAGGAGGCCTTGAACAAAACCGCCAGCACTCAAAGAGCGATCGCCGCGCTGAGCTTAGCTGTTTTCTTGTGCTTCTCGATGCCGCCCATTCCCGATGCATCCCCACCCTTCCTAAAGGGAAATCATGCCGCTGAAACTCTTCCCACAAACGCTAAGTCGACGGTCTCTACTACGTCCAAAAGGCTCCGCCCACACGCGAGTGCGCTATGATGGAGCCATTGAAACCACGCGACGGGAGGCATCGTGAACGACAAAGAACGCATTCGTTTGACCGAGCTCACCTCACGTGGCGGTTGAGCGGCGAAGTGGGGTCCGGGAGACCTCGAACGCATTTTGAAAGACATCTCCATTGCGCAGACGATGCCACCCGAAGCCATGCTCGGCTTCGACACGGCCGACGACGCTGCCGTATGGCGAATCGCGCCGAACATCGCGGGCATTTTGACGATTGATTTCCTTACGCCTATCGTCGATGAGCCCTACGACTTCGGACGAATCGCCGCCGCCAACGCGCTTTCCGACGTTTTTGCCATGGGCGGCGTGCCCAATGTGGCGCTCAACGTGGTCGCCATGGATTCAACCCTGCCTGAATACGTGCCGCGCGATATGCTGCGCGGAGGCCTCGAAAAAGTCATCGAGGCGGGCGCCGTTATTATGGGCGGCCATTCCATCGACGACGAGGAACCGAAATACGGCTTGTGCGTTTTCGGCACCGTCGCCCCCGACGCGCTCGTGCGAAACGAAGGCGCAAAGCCGGGCGATACCCTGTACCTCACCAAGCCGCTCGGCACGGGCATCGCGAGCGCGGGGCGCAAGGTCGGCATTCTGGACGATGCCGCGTTCTCGCCAGTCGTCGAATCGATGGCCGAGCTCAACCGCGCTGCGGGCGAGGCGATGGTCGCCGCCGGCGTGCATGCCGCGACCGACGTAACCGGCTTCGGCCTTGCAGGCCACCTGCACGAAATGCTCTCTGCAAGCGCGTGCGCCGCGAGCATCAACTGGAGCGGCGTGCCAACATTTGCGGAAACCGTCGATCTTGCGCGCCAATGGTGCCGCCCGGCGCGTTCGTTTTCCGTGGAAGACTTTGCGCAGCCGTTTTTGCACGTGCCCGACAATCAAATGGGCGAAGACGCCACTGCCGTGCTATGCGACCCGCAAACGTCGGGCGGCATGCTCTGCGCCATACCGTCCGAAGCGGCCGCAACTTTCGAAGAGGAGTTCGCGGCACGCTGCGGCCGCACGCCCGCAAAAATTGGCCGCGTGATAGAGGGCGAATCGGGGCACATTCACGTAGTGGAATAATGTTCGCCTATAAGAACTTTGTCATATATGCCGCAAAGGAGAATTATGGCAACCGAAAAGAGCCTCAATGAGCGCATGCGCGCGCTTCCCAAGGTCGACGAAGTCGTAGGACTCGTCGAATTGAGCGACGCCATTCGCGCATGCATTCCCGAAGCCGCCATAACCGATGCAGTGCGCGCGAGCATCCAAGCCATGCGCGAACGCTTGCTGCGAGGCGAAGACGTCGACATCACTTCGCACGCCGCCGCACGCGAAGCCGAATGCCGCGTGCGCGCGCTCGCCCGCCCCTCGCTTCGCGCCGCGGTAAACGCCACGGGCGTCATTCTGCACACCAACATCGGCCGCAGCCCCTTGGCGCAAGAGGCCCTCGACGCCGTTGTCGACGTGTCGCGCGGCTATTCCACGCTCGAATACAGCGTCGAGAACATGGCGCGCGGCAGCCGCCACGACCACATCGAGTCGCTTGTATGCGCACTCACCGGCGCCGAGGCGGCCATGGCCGTCAACAACAACGCAGCCGCAACCCTCATGGTGCTTTCCGAATTCGCGAAAGGCCACGAGGCGGTGGTTTCGCGCGGCGAACTCGTTGAAATCGGCGGATCGTTCCGCATTCCTGAAATCATGGCAACCTCAGGCGCCAAGATGGTTGAAGTCGGCGCCACCAACAAGACTCACGTATTCGATTACGAGCGCGCAATCACGAGCGACACCGCGATGCTTTTAAAGGTGCACACCTCGAATTACCGCATCGTGGGCTTTTCGGAAAGCGTGACCGCCCGCGATTTGGTGGGCGTCGCCCGCGCCGAGAACGCGCGCCGCGCTGCCGCCGACGCGCGCGACCGTGTGATGGTATATGAAGATTTGGGCTCTGGGTCCCTTTTGCCGCCCATCTTGAACGCGCCCGACGCTGAACCTACCGTAGGCCAGTCGCTTTCGGGCGGCTGCGATTTGGTGTCGTTCTCGGGCGACAAGCTGCTCGGCGGTCCGCAGGCGGGTATCATCGTGGGCAAGAAAGCCTATATCGACCGTCTGAAGAAAAATCCGCTCGCACGCGCCATGCGCCTGGACAAGATGACGCTCGCTGCGCTCGAGGCCACGCTGCGCCTCTATCTCGACGGCACCGCCTACGAACGCATTCCCACGCTGCGCATGCTCAATGCAACGCTGGGAGAAATGCGCGAAGCCGCCGACGCTCTGGCCGCCGCTATCGAAGAGCGCCTTCCGAGCGGTTGCGCGCGCATCTCGGTCGTGGAGGAATTCGAGAAGGCCGGCGGCGGGTCGCTTCCCACCCTCGATATTCCCGGCGCCGCCGTGCGCATCGATTACCTGCGCGGCAACGCGAACGACTGCGAACGCGCCATGGGCAACCGCGCGGGCGCACCGGTACTGGCACGCACCAAACACGAAGGCACCCTGTTCGACGTGCGATGCCTGCTGCCCGGAGACGTACAAATCATCGCCGACGCGCTTGCGGAATATTTCAAAACACTGGATTAGGTCACTCTTCCAACGCCCCTCGCCGAGACGAACGAGGGGCGTCTTCAACCTACGCATCGGTAGCGGGAAGGGACACCCGTGCTCAAACAGTCCTGAGCTCGCACAAACGCCCCACCGAGGCGTTCGGCTCGTGCGGAACTGCGCCGGAGTCCCTTCCCGTCACCAATGCCGAGCCCTTCACAATTGAAAGAAGGCATCCATGTCTACCCACGAATACAACGAACCCTCTATCGTCATTGGCACCGCGGGCCACATCGACCACGGCAAATCGACGCTTGTGCAAGCGCTCACCGGCACCGACCCCGACCGCTTGGTCGAAGAAAAGCGTCGCGGCATCACCATTGAGCTGGGATTTGCTCGACTCGACTTGCCAGGCGGCGCTTCCGTCGGCATCGTCGACGTGCCCGGCCACGAGAAGTTCGTGCGCCAGATGATCGCCGGAGCCACAGGCATCGATGCCGCCATTTTGGTCGTGGCGGCTGACGATGGCATCATGCCCCAAACGCGCGAGCACCTCGCCGTGCTGCGCCTGCTCTCGGTGCCACAACTCGTCGTCGCGCTCACCAAATGCGACATGGTCGACGAGGAATGGGTCGAATTTATGAGCGGGGAAATTCATGCAGCGCTCGCCTGTGGCCCCTATGCCGAAGCAGAAATCATTCCCGTTGCCGCGCGCGAAGGCCGCGGCCTTGATGAGTTGAAAGCCGCGCTCGCGAATATCGTATCGAAGCAGCAGCACGCCCACCACGAGGGCTTTTTGCGCATGCCCATCGACCGCTCGTTTACCGTAAAGGGCGCGGGCACCGTTGTTACGGGCAGCCTGTGGAGCGGCACCGTCGCGCCCGGAGACACCGTGCGCGTGCTGCCAAGCGGCAAAAAAACGCGCGTGCGCTCGGTGCAAATTCATGGTGAAGGCGTCGATGCCGCGTTTTCAGGCCATCGCGTAGCCATGAATCTCGCCGATATGAGCCGCGACGACGTGCGCCCCGGCGATTTCATCACGGCGCTCGATGCCCCTAACGCCAGCGACCGCTTCGATTGCGAACTCACATATTTCGACTGCGAGAACGCAAGCAGCGCGCTCGAATCGGGCTCCACGGTGCGCGTCGCCCACGGCACCAAAGAGGTGTTCGGGCGCGTGCTGTTCATGGATGGCCACGCCAAGCTCAAGCAAAACGAGCAGGCCACAGCGCAGATACGCCTCGACGAGCCTTTGTGCGTGCTTCGCGGCGACCGATTCGTCATTCGCGCCGCAACGCCTGTGCGCGTCATCGGCGGCGGAGCCCCGCAGGGGCGTCTGGGCGTTCACCGCGTCCACGCAGGCCATGTCCAGCGCCACCGGGTCGAAGGAGGCAAACATGCCCACGTTGGGCACGATGGCCATGTCGTTCTCGGGACGGCAGTCGCAGTTGGGGGACACGTCGATGACCAGCGAGATGTGGAAGCAGGGTCGGCCGTCCACCACCGCCTTGGTGTACTCGGCGATCTTCCGGTTCAGGTTAATGGTGGTCTCGTCCCAGTTGATCTGCACCGCGTTCTTGGGGCAGACGGCAATGCAGCGGCCGCAGCCCACGCATTTGTCGTGGTCGATATGGGCCTTGCCGTTTTCGATGATGGGCGCGCCGTGGGCGCATATCTTCCGGCACTGGCCGCAGCCGATGCAGTGTTTCTCCGCCACGTGGGGCTTGCCGGCATTGTGCTGTTCCATCTTGCCGGCACGGCTGCCGCAGCCCATGCCGATATTTTTCAGGCAGCCGCCGAAGCCGGCCTCTTCATGTCCCTTAAAATGAGTCAGAGAGATAAACACATCGGCGTCCATAACGGCGCGGCCGATCTTGGCGTTCTTCACATACTCGCCGCCGACCACGGGAACCTCCACCTCATCGCTGCCCTTCAAGCCGTCGGCAATGATGATCTGGCAGCCGGTGGTCATGGGGTTGAAGCCGTTGAGCATGGCGCTGTCCATGTGGTCCAGGGCATTCTTGCGCCCGCCCACATACAGGGTGTTGCAGTCGGTGAGGAACGGCTTACCGCCCCTTTCCTTCACAAAATCCGCCACGGTCCGCGCCCAATTGGGGCGCAGGAACGCCAGGTTTCCCGGCTCGCCGAAGTGCAGCTTGATGGCCACGAACTTATCCTGAAAGTCGATATCGCCCATACCGGCGGTCTTCATCAGACGGGTCAGCTTCTGCTGGAGATTTTCATGCACGTCGGTCCGCAGGTCGGCGAAGTATACCTTGGATGCCATAAAAAGCCCTCGCTTTCACGTTTTGTGAAGTTAGTATACCATATTCCCATAAATTCTGCTATACTAATTTCATTCAAGAGCAAGAGGAGGTGCCGTCTATGCGTGTTCTGACCCATACCGTCATTGAAGCGGAGGCTGGTCAGCCTGTAAAACAGCTGCTGCTGCACCTGTGGGGCATCTCCGGCAGCTTTCTCAGCCGGTTGAAATTCCGGCAGGCCATCACTGTCAATGGCGCACCCGTCACCGTACGCTTCGTGCCGTGCCCCGGAGATGTGCTGGCGGCGGACGTATCCGATCTGCCGGGAGAACACCCACACATCCGGCCTGTGGACTTCCCTCTGGATATCCTGTACGAGGATGAGGACCTGCTGCTTATCAACAAGCCCGCCGGCATTGCCGTGCATCCGGCGGCGCTGACAGAGGAAACAGCCACCATTGCTGGCGCTGCGGCACACTATCTGCATAGTGAGAGCTTCCACGCGGTGAACCGGCTGGACCGCGGCACTACCGGCGTTATGGCCGTGGCAAAGACCGGCTTCATCCATGCCCGATGTATGGCCATGCTGCACACGGACGATTTCCGGCGGGAGTACCGGGCCGTGTGCGAGGGCATCCCCTCCCCGGCAGAGGGCGACATTGATCTGCCCATAGGCCGCGCTGAGAGCTCGCTGCTGAAGCGGCAGGCCGACCCCCTGGGTCAACCCGCCCACACCCACTATGAGGTGCTGGCCCGGTATCCGGGGTACACCCACATCCAGTGCCGCTTGGAGACCGGCAGGACCCACCAGATCCGCGTGCACATGGCTGCGCTGGGTCACCCCGTGTTGGGGGACCCGGTGTACGGCGGGCAACGCAAGGGCTTTCCTGAGCTGGCTGGGCAGTGTCTGCACGCCCGGCGGCTGACCTTCCGGCATCCCCGGACGGGGGAGCAGGTCACCGTATCCTGTCCGCTGCCGGACTATTTTCAAGCCGTCTTGACAAGATGCGGCCGCCTAGTATAAAATAAAAACTCTTAAAGCAAATGCCTTGTGTTACGACCGAAAGGAGGAGCCTATGGGAAAGTTTTCCGGCGTTCTGCTGGCCACGGACTATGACGATACACTCTACGACAGCAAGGGGACCATCTCCCCGGAAAACCGCGCCGCCATTGATCGGTTTCTGGCCGAGGGCGGGCTGTTCAGCATCTCCACCGGACGGTCCTACATCAACTTCGTGATCCAGATGGAGCGGGAGAAGCTGCCGGTAAACGCCCCGGTGATCCTCTCCAACGGCGCGTCGATCTACGACTTTGCCAAGGAGGAGAGCCTCTGGCTCAAGTTCCTGCCCAAGCGGGCGCCCGTTCACATCGCCAAGCTCTGCGCGGCCTTCCCGGAGCTGGGCTTTGAGGCCTACCACCAGGATGAGGTCTACGCCTTCCGGCCCAACGTCATCACCTACCGTCATCTGACCCGCTGCCGTCTGCGGGGCCGCCGGCGGGACATCGAGGACATGCCCACGCCCTGGCTGAAGGTGATCTTACAGCACCCGGACACTGCGGTCCTCCAGCAGGCCCAGGAGTATCTGCTCAGCCGCTGGTCGGACATTTATGAGGCTACCTTCTCCAACCGAAACCTCCTGGAGGTGACGGCGAAAGGGGCCAACAAGGGCTTTTCCGTCCTGTGGCTGGCCCAGCATCTGGGGGGGGAGCAGAAGGATCTGTACTGCATCGGAAACGGGCTCAACGACATCCCCATGCTCTCCGTCTCGGCCCAGTCCTTCGCCCCCGCCAACAGCTACCCGGAGGTGCGGGAGGTCGCGGATCTGGTCTTGCCCTCCTGCGATGAGAGCTGTGTGGCCCGGATGATCGAGGTTTTGGAAGAGCGATACAAAGACAGATAAGTCCCCTGGGACTTTTGAGAAAACTCTCAGCCCGTCTGGGCGCGTGAAGCGCGTCCGGGCGGGTTTTTTTGTGGCCGAAAACGGGGAGAAGCCCGAAAAAAGCCTGGAATGACAAGCGTTTCCCGTCTGGTTGACAAAGCCGTTCGCTGGTTTGTCAACTGATTACGCCTTGTATACTGTTTGTAATATCACTTGGTTTTACGTTTTGTATATGGCTGCATGGTGTGAATATTCATGCGTTTTTCATTCGTTTCTGGATGCATGGGGGCTTTCTTCGGCTTGCGTTTTGGTTTGGGTGAGGATGCTTTGAAATTGGATAGCGTTGACTACTTCCGCCCCTTCGTGCTATACTGAAAACCGCCTTCCTCTTATTTAATCGTAAGAGGGATACACAAAGAAATCCACACAAGGGGGATAACTTCACTATGCGGGCAGTCGTGACAAGAGTCTCTTCCGCTTCGGTGGCCATCGAAGGAGAGACGGTAGGAAAGATCGGCAAGGGCTTTCTGGTCCTGCTGGGCGTCGGTCCAGAGGATACGGAGGCGCTGGCCGACAAAATGGCCGATAAGATCTGTGGTCTGCGGGTCTTTTCCGATGAGGCGGGCAAAATGAACCTGAACCTGGCCGCCGCCGGAGGCGAGCTGCTGGTGGTGTCACAGTTCACGCTGTACGCCGACCTGAAGAGCCGCCGCCCCGGCTTTACCAAGGCCGCGCCGCCGGCAGTGGCCATCCCGCTGTACGAGAAGTTCATGGCCTGCTGCCGGGACCGGGGCTTCCACGTGGAGCACGGGGCGTTTGGGGCGGACATGGCCGTCTCCTCCGTCAACGACGGTCCCGTGACCCTTTGTATCGAACTGTAAACTCTCATCAAATACACTAGAAAACGAGGTAACTTATGCTGCAAATCAAACGGATGCGCGTTGGGCAGATCGGCACCAACTGCTACCTGCTGGAGGATACGGACGCCAAAATCTGCGCCGTTGTCGATCCCGGTGACCAGCCGGACGACATCGACCAGGAGATCCGCAAGGCGGGCCTGACCCTGACCATGATCCTCATCACCCACGGTCACTTTGACCATGTGCTGGGCGTACCCGGCCTGCTGAAAAAATGGCCCGGTATCCCCGTCTATGTCCACGAGAAAGAGGTCAACTGGACCGGGGCAGGGGACCAGTATATGCTGCTGGGTCCCGTGGACAACATCCACACCGTGAAAGAGGGTGACACCATCGACTTCGGCGGGACCCCCATCGAGGTCCTGCACACCCCCGGTCATTCTCCCGGCTCCGTGACCTATCGCGTGGGCGACGTCCTCTTCTGCGGGGACACGCTCTTTGCCGGCTCCTGCGGCCGAACGGACTTCACCGGCGGCAGCTACGGGCAGATCCTCCAGTCCCTCAAGCGCCTGGTGTCCCTGGAGGGCAACCTGCGGGTGTGTCCCGGCCATGAGAGCACCACCTCTCTGGACGCAGAGCGGGCCGGGAATCCCTTCGTGCGGGACGCCCTGCGATGAACCTCTACTTCACCGGCCACCAGGAGAAGTACGCCGTGGAGCAGACCATGCTCACCCTCTTTCCCCAGGAGCGGCCGATCTACCCCGACCCAGCCGTCACGCCCCCCGGCGGGGACAATGCGCTGGAGCTTCAGTTCACCCGCCGCCCGTCCTGGTGTACGGCGCGGGCCGTCCTGCGGCGGGAGGGGAAGGTCTACACCCGCATGTGCCGGGTAAGGACCGCAGCGCTTCCGGCGGACGACCCGGTGGTGGCCACCCGCCTGACCCGGCGGACGTTACAGCGGGCCTTTTACCTGGCCGCCATCGACTGCCTGGGGAAGGAGCCCCCCTGGGGGATGCTCTCCGGTGTGCGGCCGGTGAAGCTGCCCACCCGCGCCATGGAGGAGGGGAGCACCCCCCGCCAGGCGGAGGCAATGCTGAAGCACTACCATGTCTCTCCCGTCCGGCGGCAGCTGGCGATGGACTGCGCCCAGGCCAGTCTCGCCGTAAAGCGGAGCTTACAACCGGAAGAGATCTCGCTGTACGTCGGCATCCCGTTCTGTCCCACCCGCTGCGCCTACTGCTCGTTCATCTCGGCGTCCGGCTCGGCCAACCGGCTCATCCCGGCGTATCTCGACGCCCTGTTTGGGGAGATCGACGCGGCAGGGGAGGCCGCCCGGCGGGCGGGGAAGACGGTGCGGACCGTCTACATCGGCGGCGGAACGCCGACGACGCTGGCCCCTGACCAGCTCAAAGCCCTGCTGGACCGCCTGCACACGGCGTTCGACCTGGCCCCCGGCACGGAGTTCACCGTGGAGGCCGGGCGGCCGGACACCATCACCCGCGAGAAGCTGGAGGCCATCCGGGACGGGGGCGGGAACCGCATCTCCGTAAACCCCCAGACCATGTCGAACCTCGTGCTGGAGACCATCGGCCGGAGCCACCGGGCGGAGGACATCCGGCAGGCCTATGCCCTGGCAAGAGAGGTCCGCGTGGGGGCCATCAACATGGACCTCATCGCCGGGCTCCCGGCGGACACGCCGGCGGGCTTCGCCGCCACGCTGGATGAAGTGATCGGCATGGACCCGGAAAACATCACCGTCCACACCCTGGCCTTGAAAAAGGGCGCAAGGCTGCGCCAGGAAAACGTCCCCCTGCCCAGCGGGGCGGACGTGGCCCACATGCTGGACTTTGCCTGGTCCGCCCTGCGGGCGGCGGGGTACCAGCCCTACTATCTCTACCGGCAGAAATTCATGTCCGGGTCCTTTGAAAACGTGGGCTGGTGCAAGCCCGGCTGGGCAAATGCGTATAATATCTGCATGATGGAGGAGCTGCACACCGTCCTCTCCCTGGGGGCCGGGGGCGTGACCAAGGCCATCGGCGGCAGGACCGTCCGGCGGCTGGCCAACCCCAAGTATCCCCAGGAATATTTGCAGAACGCCGCAGCCATTCAAGCCGAAAAATCCAGCTGGGCTTGGTAAAGCGACTCCCTGAACCTGATAAAAACACAAGATTTTCTCAAAAATATGACGTTTTGTGCAAAACTTTCTTGACGTGCCTGAAAGGAGGCAGTACAATGTCCTATCAGCTACAAGAGATCAACCGCCGCATCGACCAGGATGTGAAGGGCTTTTTGGAGGCGTGTGACGCTCAGTACGCCAACAAGGTCAGCCAGGCAGCGGACACCATCCTGAACAATCTCTCGACAAGCCCCATCGTCCTGCTGTCCGGTCCCTCCGGCTCCGGCAAGACCACCACCGCCCTCAAGATCGAGGAAGAGCTGGAAAAGCGGGGTGTGCTGTCCCACACCATCTCCATGGACAACTATTTTAAGACGCTCAACCCCAAGACCGTTCCCCGGACAAAGGACGGCTCCATTGATTTCGAGTCCCCCCTGTGCATGGACATGGACCTGCTCAACGACCACTTTGCCAAGCTCTCCCGTGGGGAGACGATCATCGTGCCCCGGTTCGAGTTTGCCCGCCAGATGCGCAACGACCGCCTGGGTGAGCCGCTGCGCTTAAAGAAAAACGAGGTGGCCATCTTCGAGGGCATCCACGCCCTGAACGACGAGTGCGCCGGGCGCAACCCCGACGCCACCTGCCTGTATATCTCCGCCCGCTCCAACGTGGTGGAAGGGGAGGACCTGCGCTTCAAGGGCACCTGGATGCGCCTGACCCGCCGGGCCGTGCGGGACTATAACTTCCGGGGTACCGGCGTGGCCGAGACCCTGGACATGTGGGCCAACGTGCGGCGGGGCGAGAAGCTCTATATCTCCCCCTTCAAGCAGCGGGCCAATTACATCTTCGACTCCTCCCTGCCCTATGAGGTGTCGGTGATGAAGAACTACGCCATGCCCCTGCTGGAGGCCGTGCCCCAGGAGAACGTGCGGCGGAAGGAGCTGCTGGAGCTGATCGACGGCTTCCAGGGGTTCCATCCCATTGATCCGGAGCTGGTCCCGCCTGCGTCCCTCATCCGGGAGTTCATTGGCGGCGGCATTTACGACTACTCCTGATCTCTGACCTCACTCCCCCCGCCCTGTCAGGGCCGCAGAGGTCTGCGGCCCGCGCAGGCTGTTATGACTATTATTTAAGGAAGGATGTATTCCCATGTCTGAAGAATGTACCCATGATTGCAGCTCTTGCGGCGCAAGCTGCGACCACAACGCCGAGGCAAAAGACCTCATCGCGCCCCTGAACAAGGACTCTGCCATCAAGCACGTCTACGCCATCATGTCCGGCAAGGGCGGCGTGGGCAAGAGCTCCACCACCGCCTGCCTGGCCTCCGCCATGGCCAAGAAGGGCTACAAGGTCGGCATCATGGACGCCGACATCACCGGCCCCTCCATCCCCACCGCCTTCGGCCTGAACACCCGCGCCGTGGGCGACGGCGAGAGCATCTTCCCTGAGCTCACCACCGGCGGCATCAAAGTCATCTCCCTGAACCTCCTGCTGGAGAACAAGGGCGACCCCGTCATCTGGCGCGGCAGCCTGCTCGGCGGCGTAGTCAAGCAGTTCTGGAGCGACGTGCGCTGGGGCGAGCTGGACTACCTGTTCATCGACATGCCCCCCGGAACCGGCGACGTGCCCCTGACCGTGTTCCAGTCCATCCCCGTGGACGGTATCGTGGTCGTGACCTCTCCCCAGGACCTGGTGTCCCTCATCGTGACCAAGGCCGTTCGTATGGCTGAGATGATGCACAAACCCATCCTGGGCGTGGTCGAGAACTACAGCTACTTCCAGTGCCCCAACTGCGGCGAGAAGCACTATATCTTCGGCAAGAGCAACCTGGAGCAGGTCGCCAAAGACCTGGACGTCAAGGTGCTGGCCCAGATCCCCATGGACCCCGCCATGGCCACCGCCATGGACCAGGGTGCCGTGGAAAGCCTGGAGAAGAACTACCTGGAGCCGGTGGCAGACGCCATCCTGGCCCACGAGAAGGGCTGAGGGCCGCTACAAAAACAACCCCCCGTCTGTCTCCTTGACAACGGGGGGTTGGCTATGCTATGATAAGGCCATAAAGGGACGTCGCTGTGGCGGCGGTTAGCCCAAGGTTATGTCAGGTTTTACGCTGACCGCTTGGATGTCCGCCAAGCGGTCAGCAAGCTTTTATGGCCAGTAAGTAGACCAAGATAGCTATGCATATCAGGAACCGCAGAAATTGCTTTCCGAAGTCTCCCATGCTGCATCACCTCCCTTCTCAGGGAAGTGGCTAAACCGCCGTACCACAACGACGTCTTGAAGCCAGTGTAGCATAGGACAGCGAGTTCTGTCAATATCTATCAAATTTTAAGAAGACCGACGGAGTGACCCATGTCATTCCGCCGGTCTTTTGTTATGCTTTTGGGGGGGCGCTGCGCTGCGGCGCGGTGCATGAGATAGTAGATACTGAACGTTCCGCCGTAGGTGGCCTGGTACTGTTCCATGCTGTGGAAGGCGATCTGGAAATCGTCTTCCTCCGGGTATTGGGCCAGGTCTGCCCGGAGCCAGGGGTCAAAAAAGTCCGCCGGAGCCGAGCAGGGGAGGCCGTCCTTCACGATGCGTAAGGGGGCGTTTTCTGCCTTCAGCTTTTCCCAGAGGGTTGCCCAAACCTTCGTCTCGGCAACGGGGGCCTGGGCCATGAGCGCATCTCTGGCACCCCAGTCCTCGGCTTCCAAGTGCCGGACCAGGGCGGCGCTGTCGCAGAGGAAAAACGTGTCTCTTTGCGTGGCGAGATAAGCACCCGCCAAGGCCACGCCGGTCCGCTCATGGGGGGAATCGGAGGCCCAGACGCAGCAGGGTCGGTCGGGCGGGAGGGTGGTCAGGGCTTGCAGGAAGGCGCGGTAGTCATCACAAAAAGAATCCGCTACTTCCTCTGTCCCGGTTTCCTGCAACGCCGCTTTGCGCAGCGCCGGGTTTTCAGGCTTCAGGGGACCGATGGCAAGGTTGTCCCATAATTCAAGAATAGTAACGTTTTCCCTCGTTTTTTCTAGGATAGAATACCATCCTTCCAGGATGCCATGGACATGGGAGTCGAAGCAGATGTGGATCGGTTTCGTCAAACTTGGCCGCATCGGGTTTCCTCCTCTCGGATTTTCTGTTATAATATAACATCATTTTACGGGAAAAACAGAAATCCGTCAATTCATAAAATAGGAGAAGCACACATGAAACTCATATCCTGGAACGTCAACGGCCTGCGGGCTTGTGTGAAAAAAGATTTTATGGCGTCGTTCGCCGCCCTGGACGCGGACATCTTCTGCGTGCAGGAGACCAAGCTCCAGCACCACGCCGGGCAGATCGACCTGGACCTGCCGGGGTACCATCAGTTTTGGAACAGCGCAGAGAAGAAGGGGTATTCCGGCGTGGCCATCTTTACCAAGGTCGAGCCGCTCTCTGTGACCTACGGTCTGGGGCTGGAGGAGCACGACCACGAGGGGCGGGTCATTACCGCCGAATTTGAGGGCTTTTATCTCGTCTGCTGCTACACCCCCAACTCCCAGGATGGCCTGAAGCGGCTGGATTACCGCATGACCTGGGAGGATGCGTTCCGGGCGCATTTGCAGGCGCTGGACGAGAAGAAGCCCGTCGTGCTTTGCGGCGACCTGAACGTCGCTCACAAGGAGATCGACCTGAAAAATCCCAAGACCAACCGCCGCAATCCCGGCTTCACGGATGAAGAGCGGGGGAAGATGACGGCCCTGCTGGGGGCAGGCTTCACCGACACCTTCCGCGCCAAATATCCCGATCTGGAAGGGGCCTACTCCTGGTGGAGCTACCGTTTCCACGCCAGAGAGAAGAACGTGGGGTGGCGCATCGACTACTTCATCGTGTCCGATCGCCTGGCCCCCCATATCCAAGAGGCCGCCATCCACAGCGAGATCTTCGGCAGCGACCACTGCCCGGTGGAGCTGCAGCTGGATGTATAAGGCATATCATCTCGTTTTCTGCATATCCTAATTGGGGAGATCGAACGTACTTTTTATGGCTCTGACGGCTTGACTTTTGGGCTTTCTCTGCTATAATAAGTACGCTATCGATTTACCAGTTCGTCCTCCGGTGTCCTTCGGGCCCGGGGGCTTTTTTATGGTTGAGGTGAGACCAATGATCGACAAAACCTATCGTACCGTTGCCCAGCTCATAGACATCTTACGCAGCCGAGGCATGGTGATCGAAGATGGTGCTCCGCATGACACCGCCATGCGGATTCTTGAAACAGAAAACTATTATAACATCGTAAACGGATACAAGGACTTGTTTCTTTCTCCTGCGTCGGCTCCTTCTCAGGAACACTATCGGAACGGGACTACCTTTGAGGAACTGTACGCACTTTACCAGTTCGACCGTGACATCCGGCATATTTATCTCAAATATCTCTTGAAGGTGGAAAATACCTTCAAATCCGTACTTGCCCATGAATTTTCTGCTTTATATGGACATGACAACTACTTAAAGCTAGAAAACTTTGATGCTGTTCCAGATAACATCAGTTCTATCATCAAGCTGTTTGGAGACATCCAGCAGGAGATGGCGCGGCAAATGAGCAAGCATCATCAGGCCGTCACACATTATTTATCGGAGTATGGCTATATTCCCTTGTGGGTCTTGGTGAACGTCCTGACCTTTGGCAAGGTCACGATGTTTTATAAACTGATGAAACCGCAGGATAAGCAGAATATCGCCCGAAAATTTCATGTAGATGCAAAAGAACTGCACAAGTACATGAGTTTATGCGGTCTGGCCCGCAATCAGTGCGCCCATGACGAGCGTTTTTTTGACCTGAAATTCCGTTGGCATCTGCACACCCGTAGCATTGCAAATTTCAGTTGCCTGGGATTGGAGCGAGACAAGAGTGGTTCCTATCCTTCCGGCACCAATGATGTGTACGCCATTGGCATCGTCTTCGCCAGGCTCTTAGGCACAGCGGATACCGCAGAGTTTATTGCTTCTATGTCTGCGGCATTTTCCAAATTAGAACAACAGCTGCACACCATCTCGATCAAAGATGTCATGCGCATCATGGGCTATCCCGCTGCGTGGGAACGTCTGCAACAACTCGCACGTTGAGTCATCCAAAACGAGGAGCACCCGCTTTTGGGAACCACTGCCCGGTGGAGCTGCAGCTGGATGTCTGAGTGCCAGAAACGCCATGATTTCAAAAAGCCCTCCGGTACGATCCTTGACGGACCGTGCCGGAGGGCTTTCGCTTTGTCCGCCTGAGGCGGACTTTTTTTGTGTTTTACAGCCAACGCTTTTTCCGAAAATGCCGGAGCAGCAGCACAACGATGAGGACGCTGGCCCCGATCGCGGCAGGGTAGCCGTAGCGCCACGTCAGCTCAGGGATGTTGGTGAAGTTCATGCCATACCAGCCGGTGAGCAGGGTCAGGGGGAGGAAGACCACCGTGACCACGGTGAAGAGCTTCATCAGCTCGTTTTGCTGGATGGACAGCTGAGACTGGTAGGCCTCGCGCATCTGGCTGACGATCTCCTGCAAGTTGCGCACGGCACCCAAGTAACGGTCCATCCGGCTGCCCAGGATCAAGATCCGTTTGCGAAGGGCGCGGGTGAGCAGCTGGTTGTCGTTGTCCGCAAGCTCGTCGAAGATGGCGGAGAGCTGCTCATAGTAGCGCTTGACCCGCAGCAGCTCCCGCCGCCAGGCGATGATCTTCTCCAGGGTCTCTTTTTGGTTGTCCATGTTGCTGGACAAAATCTCAGCTTCTGCCTCGTTGACCCCTTCCTCAAAGCGGTCCAAATAGTCCATGTCGCCTTTCATAAGGCGCTGAAAGAAGCGGTAGAGCAGCATCTCGCTGGTCATCTGGTCGTCCGGGTCAACTTCCCGGACGATGGTCTGGACGCACTGCTGCGCCGGTTGGCTCTCACAGAAGAAGATCAGGTCCTCTTTGGTGAAATAGAGCAGGATCTTCGCCGCCTCCGTCTTCTGACGGATGTCATACCAGTCAAATGCCAGAAGATCATAGTCCTCAAAACCTTCAAAGCTTTCACTCTGGTCTTCCTTGACATATCGGAACCGCTCCGGCGCCATGTAGGGGGCCGCTTCCTCCATCTGCGCAAAGGGCAGCACCAGCCGATGCCTCGGCATTTTACACCTCGTCTTCGGCGGGGGTCTCTTCCATGCGGGTGACGGCGATGGAGAGGTCGTCAAGCTGCTTGTCGTCCACCACGTCGGGGCAGTTCATCATGAGGTCCGAGGCGTTCTGGACCTTGGGGAAGGCGATGACGTCGCGGATGGAGGAGGCGCCGGTCATGAGCATGACCAGACGGTCCAGGCCGTAGGCCAGGCCGCCGTGGGGGGGTGCGCCGTACTGGAAGGCGTTGACCAGGTGGCCGAAGCGCTCCTGAATGTCCTCGTCGGAGATGCCCAGAGCCTCGAAGGCCTTGGTCTGCATTTCCGGGTTGTTGATCCGGATGGAGCCGCCGCCCAGCTCGGTGCCGTTGAGGACGATGTCATAGGCGCGGGCGCGGCAGCCGGCCTTGTCGGTGAGCATCTTGTCCTCGTCCTCCAGCATGGGGGCGGTGAAGGGGTGGTGCATGGCCTGGTAGCGGCCCTCTTCCTCGGACCACTCGAACATGGGGAACTCGGTGACCCACAGGAACTTGAAGTCGTTGGGGTCCAGGATGCCCAGCTGCTTGGCGCACTCGATCCGAAGAGCGCCCAGGGAGGCGAAGACCACCTCGTCCTTGACGTCGCCGACGATGAGGATCAGGTCGCCGTCCTTGGCGCCGGCCCGCTCCAGAATGGCGGCGTTCTCCTCGTCGGTCAGGAACTTCTGGTAGGAAGACGTGACCTTGCCGTCCAACATTCTGGCCCAGGCCAGGCCCTTGGCTTTGTAGGTCTTGACGAACTCGCCCAGCTTGTCGATCTTCTTCCGGGGGAAGTCCTTGGCGTGGCCGTTCACGTTAATGAGACGGACGGAGCCGCCGGCCTTGACCGGCTCGGCAAAGACGCCGAAGCCGCAGTCCTTCACCAGGTCGGAGATGTCCTGCAGCTCAAAGCCAAAGCGCATGTCGGGCTTATCGGAACCAAAGCGGTCCATGGCCTCCCGCCAGGGCATCCGCAGGAAGGGGGTCTGCACGTCCACGTCCAGCACTTCCTTAAAGACGCGCTTCAGGAAGCCCTCCTGGATGGTCTGGATCTGCTCCTCGTCCAGGAAAGACATCTCCAGGTCGATCTGGGTGAACTCCGGCTGACGGTCGGCGCGCAGGTCCTCGTCGCGGAAGCAGCGGGCGATCTGGAAGTAGCGGTCGAAGCCGGAGAGCATGAGCAGCTGCTTATACTGCTGGGGAGACTGGGGCAGGGCATAGAACTTGCCGGGGTGGACACGGGAGGGGACCAGATAGTCGCGGGCGCCCTCCGGGGTGGACTTGGTCAGAATGGGCGTCTCGATCTCCAAAAAGCCCTGCTCGTCGAAGTAGTCCCGGCAGATCTTTACGATCTTGTGGCGCAGGGCGATCATGCGCTGCATGTCGGGGCGGCGCAGGTCCAGGTAGCGGTACTTCAGGCGGGTCACGTCCTTGACATCGGAGTTCTCCACGATCTCGAAGGGGGGCGTCTCGGCCTTGGCCAGCAGGCGCAGCTCCGTGACCTTCACCTCAATATCGCCGGTGGGCAGGTCGGGGTTCTTGGACTCCCGCTCCCGGACCAGACCCTTGGCGGCGATGACGTACTCGCCGCGCAGAGAGGCGGCTTTCTCGAAAATATCACGGGGGGTGCTGTCGTCAAAGGACAGCTGCAACAGGCCGGTGCGGTCCCGCAGGTCCACAAAGATCAGGCCGCCTAAGTTCCGCTGGCGCTGGACCCAGCCGCAGACGGAGATCTCCTGGCCTACGTTGGCTGCAGAGAAGGTGCCGCAGTAGTCGGTGCGGCGGAAATTCTGTAAATTGTCCATGGTTCGTTTCACTCCAAATGTCAGTTTTGGCTCCCTGGGCGGGAGAGAAATTCCTGCTGTACAGTGTACTCCTGTTTCCCGGTTCTGTCCAGTCAGACCTTCCCATTCAAACCTGTCCCAGCAGCAGGGCCAGCAGGGAAGACTGGAAGGCTTCGTAATTCTTGAGCTGGACCGTGCGGGTCTTGACGCCCTTCACGTCCATGGCCCGGTCGCCGCAGAAGCTGAAGATGTAGTCCGCCCCGTTTTGCTCAAAGGTCAGGGTGGTCACATAGTCCAGGGTGGTGGTGCGGACGGTCGTGTTCAGGTACAGCGGGAGATACTTCCGGCTCTCCAGCCGGTCGATGAGTTCCGTGTAGATGGGGTCGGTGGGGGAGAGGGTGAAAGTGTGGTCCTCCCCGCGCTTGCCCCTGGCCCCTTCCAGCTGGACGGTCACCGCCGTCACCTGGTCGGGGTCAAAGCCCTTGCCCATGGCCTGGGAAAAGCTCTTGGGCAGGAAAAAGTAGCAGCCCAGAATCATGAGGACCACCAGTTCCACCAGGGCGATCTTGTGTTTTAAGGATAGCTGTTTCATATCCGTTCCTCACGGCTCGGCCTGCGTCAGCAGGAAGTCCAGTATTTTCTGCTGGCTGTCTTGGCCGCCAGAAATTTGATAGGTCTTGGGGCTGCCCGTGACCCCGGCGTGGATGAGCTTGCCGCCCTGGAAGGCATACTCCCAGGTCTGGTCCCCGCTGCCGGTGAAGGTCAGGGTCACGGCGTAGTCCAGAGCGCCGCTGTCATCGCTGGTAAAGGTGCGGGAGTAGGACGGCTCCTGGAGCAGGGAGATGAGGTCTAAATAGCCCTGGTCCCCGGCTGCAAAGTCTGTCGTCATGATTTCATCGGCCCCGGTCACAGTGGCGGTGATCTCCGTCACGTCGGCCTGGGTGTAGCCGCTGCCCATAATATCCTCTAAGCTCTTGCCCCGCAGAAACACCAGCATCACCACGACCAAAATGGCGATGAGGATGAGGCCCACGGCCCCCTCGCGCTTCATTTTCATGGCGCGTCCCTCCTTAGTCCTTCTCGCGGATGGGCTTGCCGGCGGCCCGCTGGGCCATGGCATCGGCGATGGTCTGGACGGCCTCGGCGGGGGAGAGGGCCTGCTGGTCGCCGGTGGTCATGTCCTTGATCTTGACCACGCCGCTCTTGATCTCATCCTCGCCCAGGAAGACCACATAGGGGATCTTCAGCTTGTCGGCGTAGCTCATCTTGCCCTTGAACTTCTTCTGCTCCCCGTAGACCTGGGCGCGGACGCCGGCCTGACGCAGCTGCGTGGCGAAGGCGATGGCGGCGGAGAGGTCCTCGGTCATGGGCAAGATCAGGGCGTCGGCGGGAGCCGTCACCAGGTCGTCGTTGAGATAGCCCTGCTCGCCCAGGACGTAGAACAGGCGGGTCAGGCCGATGGAAATGCCCACGCCGGGGAGCTTCTTGTCGGTGTAATACTCGGCCAGATTGTCGTAGCGGCCGCCGGAGCAGATGGAGCCGATCTCCGGGTGGTCCAGCATAACCGTCTCATAGACGGTGCCGGTGTAGTAGTCCAGGCCGCGGGCGATGGTCAGGTCCACGGCGAAGTGGTCGGCGGGGACGCCGAAGGAGCCCAGATACTTCACCACCGTGCCCAGCTCGTCCAGGCCCTGGTCGAAGATGGGGTCGCGGCCCCGGTAGCCCTCCAGGGCAGCCAGGACTTCCTCGTTCTCGCCGGTGATGGCGATGAACTTCAAAATTTCATCCGCCGCAGCCTCGGCCACGCCGCCCTCGATGAGCAGGGCGCGGACCTTTTCCGGGCCGATCTTATCCAGCTTGTCCACCGTCCGCATGATCTCGCCGGACTGCTCGGCCAGGCCCTGCATGGCGTAGAAGCCGGTCAAGATCTTCCGGTTGTTCACGCGGATCTTGAACCGCTCCAGGCCCAGGGAGGTGAAGGCCTGGTAGATGATGGCGGGGATCTCGGCCTCGTTGGAGATGTCGAGCTTGCCGTCGCCGATCACGTCGATGTCACACTGATAAAACTCGCGGAACCGGCCCCGCTGGGCGCGTTCGCCGCGGTAGACCTTGCCGATCTGATAGCGGCGGAAGGGAAAGGCCAGGTCGGCGTAGTGCAGGGCGACGTACTTGGCCAGGGGGACCGTCAGGTCAAAGCGCAGGGCCAGGTCGCTGTCGCCCTTGGTGAAGCGGTAGATCTGCTTCTCCGTCTCGCCGCCGCCCTTGGCCAGCAGGATCTCGGCCGACTCGATGATGGGGGTGTCGAGGGGGGTGAAGCCGTACAGGCTGTACGTAGCGCGGAGCTTTTCCAGCATCCGCTCAAACTGCGTCTGCGGGGCAGGCAGCAGTTCCATAAAACCGGATAACGTCCGGGGTTTGATGCGTTCCATGGGTATGACCTCCAATGTTATGATGGGAAGAAAAATGCGTCTTCGTCCCTGGCCGGAACGAGGACGCATTTGGGCTTACTTGGACAAAGCTCTCCGGCACTCACACAGTGACCGGCTTGAGAGAAGGATTGATGATCTCTCTCCAATCCAGGTCGCCGCGCTCCAGGCCGTGGATCAGGATCTCTGCCGTGGCTGCGTTGGTGGCGAAAGGAATGTTATACTGGTCGCACATCTGGTTGATGTACTTCAGGTCGGGGTCCAGGTCGCTGGACTGGGGGTCGGAGAAAAACAGGACCATGTCGATCTCATTGTAGGCGATCCGGGCACCGATCTGCTGGCTGCCGCCGTGGGCGTGGGACAGGAACAGACGAACGGGCAAACCGGTGGCCTCCGCAACAAGACGGCCGGTGGTGTTCGTGGCGCATACAGTGTGCTTGGAGAGCACCCCGCAGTAAGCGATACAGAACTGGACCATCAGCTCTTTCTTGTGGTCGTGACTCATCAAGGCAATATTCATTCTTGGCTCATCCTTTCGCATTGGGTACCGCTGCCGCCGCCCGAATGGGGGCGGGGCAAGACCCGAAAATAGGGGTGGAGAAAGTTGGCGGTGGTCCCCCCGGCCGTTCTCTTGGGTGTTGTTTTCTTAGCGGATCCGCATGAGCGGCACCGTCTGCCCCAGCAGGCGGCGGGCGATGTTGCCGTAGGCCTGGGCTGCACCCCGCTGGGTGAACTGGGCCACGGGCTGGCCGCTGCTGGCCGCCAGGATCACGTTGGCATCCTCCGGCACCAGGCCCAGCAGGGGAAGCCCCGCCGTGTCCATGGCGTCGTCGATGGTCACCCCCTGCCGCCGGAGCAGGCGGGGGCGGACCCGGTTGACCACCAAATGGGCCGTCTCGATGCGGCCCAGCTGGCTCACCACCCGTTGGGCATCCCGCAGGGAGGAGGGGTCGCTGACCGCCACCACGATGGCCCGGTCTGCCGCGCAGGTGGCCAAACGGAACCCTGCGCCCAGACCGGCTGGGGAGTCGATGAGGATCTCATCATACCTCTCCCTGGCTTCCGCCAACAAAGCGCGGAAGCCCGCCTCGCC
>OLSN01001261.1_pt1 | contig 22714 bp, 17 predicted proteins | sample 1672411 | NCBI WGS metagenome assembly OLSN01 (sample SAMEA3136683, study PRJEB25190) | human gut metagenome | biome: human gut; feature: human-associated habitat; material: faeces | place: Austria | collected 2013 | reverse complement strand
GCAAAATTTCAAAAATCTGCCTATCGTTTGCTTATGAAAATTTCTGCCGGCTGGGATGAGGATATTATGTCGCTTATGAATGTTTATGCCAGCTGGGATGAGTATATCATGTCGCTTATGAATGTTTATGCCGGCTGGGATAAGGATATTATGTCGCTTATGAATGTTTATGCCGACTGGGCTGGGAATTGTGTTGTCTATGGATTTTTTGTTAGCTGAAACAATGTTAAATATATTATTTTCCTTGAAAAATATTTGCTAAATATGTCATATATTAATTGACAAAAATCCTGTTTAAGCAATATGCTATAATCATGTTAAAAAAGGATATATTTAATGATGAAAAAATTTATAGAATTAGTACGTAAAGAAACAGTATTAGTAATTGCATGGGTCTTGGCAATTATATCCGCATTTTTTGTAAAACCAAATATTAAATACATAGATTACATAGATTTTAGAACGCTTGGAATATTATGGAGCCTTATGGTTATCATGGAAGGGTTAAGTTGTAATGGATTATTTGAAAAGATAGGTTATAAATTATTAAAAAAGACGAAAAATGTATGGCAGCTAAGTATAACATTGGTATTCATTTGTTTTTTCTCAAGTATGTTAATTACAAATGACGTTGCACTTATTACATTTGTTCCTTTTACAATGATGATTTTAGGAAAATGTGAAAAACAAAATTTATTGATTCCAATAATTGTTTTGCAAACCATTGCAGCTAATCTTGGAAGTATGCTTACTCCAATTGGCAACCCTCAAAATTTATATTTATATGGTTTATGGGGAGTTAACATATTTACATTCATAAGAACTATTTTACCTTATTCAATTGTTTCATTTTTTCTTCTTTTACTATTTTTGTTTTTTATTAAGGATAAGAAAAGTAAAATTGTTGTTGATGGTAAAGAAAATGATATTATTCAATATAAGGGAAACTTATTTTTCTATGTAATTTTATTTGTAATCGCATTAGGAACTGTATTTAAATTAATTCCTTATTATATTCTTATATTTCTTGTGTTTATTGTTGTGTTTTTTATACAGCGAAATGTGCTATATAAAATAGATTACGCATTACTTTTTACATTTATTGGATTTTTTATTTTTACGGGAAATATTGGTTCACTTCCAATGGCAAATAAGTATTTGGCTTCAATTGTTATAGGAAATGAAATTGGAATTGGGGTACTTGCGAGTCAGGTGATAAGCAATGTTCCTTCTGCCTTGCTTTTATCTGGTTTTACAACAAACTATGAAGGATTACTTATAGGTGTAAATGTTGGTGGTCTTGGAACACTTATTGCTTCAATGGCAAGTTTAATTTCTTACAAATTATATGCACATAATAACAACAGCACAAAAGGAAAATATTTGCTTTATTTTACAGTTGTAAATATTGTATTTCTTGTAGTTTTACTGATTTTAAACACTATAATTAACTGATATTCCTTCCCCAGCCGGCAGATATTTTCATAGCAAACACGTTGATTTTTTTATTTTGCTGTGCCGCTTATTGTAAGTTCAAAAGATAAACTCGCCTATCGGCTCAGACATATCTTTTGAACTTACGCTATGCTCGCAAAATTTCAAAAATCTGCCTATCGTTTGCTTATGAAAATTTCTGCCGGCTGGGGTTGTGGGAATTCTGTTTCTTTTGTAATTTATACTTTAGCCTGCAATTCACACAGTAACAATCCATCTTTGTCTATTTTCTTCATAATTGAAACTATGCCTCCTGTAAAATATTTTTATTTTAATATTTCATCAATATATCGTCCTTTACCTCTATATTGACAAGTTTATTGTCAACTTGTTTATATCATATTACTTAAACAAGTTTATATTCCCCTATCTAAAAAATTCCAAATAGCAATTACGCTATTTGGAATTTTTTAGATTTAAATTTTTATTATTAACAATGTTTATTTCAATTTTCCATATTCTTCATCTGATACAGGCTCACACCATTCATTTGATGTTTCTTCACCCGGTACTTCTACTGCAAGATGACTAAACCAGCTATCAGGTGCTGCGCCATGCCAATGTTTTACTTCAGCTGGAATATTAATGCAGTCTCCCGGTTTCATTTCGATAGCTTCTTTGCCTTCTTCCTGATAATATCCACGTCCTGCAACACATACAAGAATCTGTCCGCCACCATTTTTTGCATGATGAATATGCCAATTATTTCTGCATCCGGGCTCAAATGTTACATTAAAGATTCCAACCTGACTTGTTGATACAGGTGCAAGGTAACTGTTTCCACTAAAATACTGTGCAAATCCGTCATTTGGCTGTCCAATTGGGAATACCATTTCTTTTGCATGAGCTCTCATTGCTTCATCTTCATAAGGTAAGTCTCCTTCATTTGTTTTCCAAACTTCTTTTGCCAAATTAAATACTGCCCACGCTTTTGGCCATCCTGCATAGAAACCTACATGTGTAACAATTGCAGCAATTTCTTTCTGCGTTACTCCGTGGTCTTTTGCCTCCTGCAAATGGAATTTTAATGAAGAATCTGTAATTCCCTGTGCCATAAGCGCAACTACAGTAATAATACTTCTTGTTTTTACATCAATATCCTGATTGTTCCAATTCTCTCCAAAAAGAACATCATCATTAAAATGTGCAAATTCAGGAGCAAATTCTCCTAACGCGTTTCTGCCTGCTGTTTGTACAATCTTAGCCATTACAATAATCCTCCTACAAATTTATTATTTTATATTTTTCTATTTGTAATTTCAGTCCAACTAATTTATTATTTTTATAATTTCAGTCCTACTAATTTATTATTTTTTTATAATTTCAGTCCTACTAAATTCTTATATTTTTCGATTATAAATAATCATTTATAATGTCTTTGCAAATTTTTCAATTTTCTGTTTATTATTCAAAACTTTTCCTTCAACAAATTCTGCATTTGGTGCTGAAGGCTGTAATTCTTTAACTGTATTTCCAAATCCGCTTCCACCTGATGTTGCAAATAAAACAATCTTTTTGCCTGAAAAATCATATTTTTCCAAAAATGTATTAACTATAGTTGGAGCTACATACCACCAAATTGGAAATCCAAGAATTATTTCGTCATATTCTGCAATATGTGCGTCTTTATCTTCGACTTCAGGTCTAAATTTTTTGTCATTCATTTCAACACTGCTTCTTGATTTTTTATCCATCCAATTGAGGTCTGCTTCTGTATAAGCAACCTTCGGAGTAATTTCATATAAATCTGCACCTGTCGCCTTAGCAATCAACTGTGCTGTTTTCTTTGTTGTTCCACTTGCGCTAAAATAAGCTACTAATTTCTTTCCCATACAAATCGCCTCCTAAACTTTTATAAATCGCATACGTAACACAAACATTTTTATTACGCCTTTATTTGTAGAACATATTTTATTTATTACATTTTGCAATATTTATAAAAAAATAAACGTGCAAAGCTCTCATTTGCCTTACACGTCTATTATAAATTCATCATTCAATTATGACTAATACTTATATTGCATTATGTTCTATGCCTCAAAGGCATTTATCTCTTCTATAAATAAATTTATGGCTTTTGAATACGGAATATGTCTTCTCCACGCAATTACTGTGCTTGATTTAATTTCAGGGTGCAATTTTTTCTGAATCAAAATATTGTCTCTCCAGTATTTTGCTGCCCCTTCAATTGAAACAGGATATCCACAAGGCCCTTCTTCATCATTTCAAATATTGTATCCGCTGTTCCTGTATGCAAAACAATCTGAACCATCGGATATTTTTTCTTGTAATTTCCAATTATCTTCGCAAGGGTTTCGACTGCTGCAAATTCGCCACAGCCTATAGTTATAACACCTTCAATCGCGCCTTCGTTTGCAGTAAATTCATCTACAATTTTGTCTTCCAAATCAATAATTTCCAACGCTCTTCTTTTTAATAAAAGTCCTGCGTCTGTAAGAGTTACGCTATGTCCTCCTCTGTTAAACAGAGTCGTTCCCAGCTCATCTTCTAACGATGCAAGTTGCCTTGAAAGTGTTGGTTGGGTGATATGCAATTGTTCGGCAGCTTTTGTGAAACTCTGTTCTTTTGCCACCGTTAAAAAATACCGCAAAACTCTTAATTCCATTGATTTATCACTTTCTAAATCACAATTTAGTATCTGTTGTCATAAATTCTTGTTGATTTTTTCTCACTTCTTGGAAGATCGCCAATTGCAACAGGCTTAATTATTGCTGCGATACCTATTTTAGCCTTGAATGCTGCTCCAATTTCATGTTCCATTTCGTAAGCATTTGCATCGTCCTTTATTTCAACAAATAATGTAAGAATATCTTTTCCATTCAAATGATCTATCATAACCTGATATTCACTTGACGCCCCATTAATGCCTTTTAACATTTCTTCTATCTGTGATGGGAAGATATTTACACCTTTTACTTTAACCATATCATCTGTTCTCCCTAAAATAACATCGATTCTTGGATATTTAGAACCACATGGGCATTCTCCCGGAATAATTCTTGAAAGATCATGTGTACGATATCTGATAAGTGGCGCCCCTTCTTTATGTAGTGTTGTAATAACTATTTCTCCAATTTCTCCATCAGGAAGATTTTTTCCTGTCTTAGGGTCAACAATTTCTATATAGACATAATCATCCCAATAATGCATTCCACATTCATGTTCACAACTGATTGCAATTCCAGGACCATAGACTTCTGTAAGTCCATAAATATCATAAAGCTTAACGCCAAGTTCATTTGCAATTCTTTTTCTCATCTTGTCTCCCCAGCGTTCAGAACCAATTATTCCTTTTTTAAGTTTAATCTTATCTCCAATACCTCTCTTGGCAATTTCTTCCGCAAGTAACAACGCATATGATGATGTTGCGCATAGAACTGTAGATTCCATGTCAACCATCATTCTAAGCTGTTTATCTGTATTTCCCGGACCCATAGGAATAGTCATTGCTCCAAGCTTTTCAGCACCATTTTGAAATCCTATTCCGGCGGTCCATAATCCGTAACCTGGTGTAATATGAATTCTATCTTTATTAGTTACTCCTGCCATTTTATAGCAACGTGAAAACATTGTTGCCCAATCATCAATATCTTTTTTTGTATATGGAATAATAACAGGTATACCTGTTGTACCTGAAGATGAATGTATTCTTACAATTTCTTCTTCAGGCACTGCACGAAGTCCCAACGGATAAGCTTCTCTTAAATCTCCCTTCCATGTAAATGGGAGTTTCTCAAAATCCTCCTGAGACTTAATATCATCTACATTAATACCCTCCAATTTTTTCTGGTAAAAGCAATCCTGACTTGTAAGTTTTTTCAACTGTGCTTTAATTAGTTCAAACTGCTCTTCTTTCATTTTCATAATTTATACCTAGCCTTTCAACTATGCATTTTCATGTGTTTGAAAGGCGCAAATCCAAGATTAAAAGAATGATTTGCATTGTTTTTCCTTTCTTTTTTATTTCTTCTAACCTTTTCTTCTCCTCTATGTATTTATGACAAATGCCTCTTCATTTGTCCATAATTTATAAAAAGTCTTTTAGACTTATATACTAGTTTGTTGCCATAAGTGCCTTAATGTTCATTTCAAGGAATTTCGGATTAAGTTTTGTTTCTATAGCTTTTTTAATTTCCTCTTTTGTTATTCCTAATTCATTACTATTGGCTGCTGCTCCAAGTAGTACAACATTTAAAGCCTTCGAGCTTCCTAACTCTTTACAAATCTTTTCTCCGTCCACAGCAATAAGATTAATATTTTGCTTTTGTAAATATTCTATCATCTCTTTACCATCATAGTGAAGTCCAAGACTTGCAGTTGTTGGCATTACCGGCTTTGTATTTACAACAACCGTGCCTCCCTCTTTTAAATAATTTAAATTTCTTACAACTTCACCCGGTTCAAATCCGATAATTATATCCGCTTCTCCCTCAGGAATCATTGGAGCTTTTATTTCATTTCCTATTCTTACATGGCTTACAACACTACCTCCACGCTGGGCCATTCCAATTGTTTCTGCTGTTTTTACACTTATCCCTTTATCAATTGCAGCCTGTGCAAGTAATTTTGACGCTAAAACTGTGCCCTGTCCACCAACTCCGCAAAGTAAACAATTCATATTTATACCAAACCTTTCATGCATATTATTTGTAATCTTCGATTTCCGGCAATTATTTTGTCAACAGTTCTACTGCTCAATAGCATGAACCGGACAAATATGACTGCATAATCCGCAACCAAAGCATAATGATGAATCTATTTCAATTTTTCCATCGATATTTGTCACTGCAGGACAACCTATTTCATTAATGCATTTCTTACATTTAATACATTTTTCGCTTACGGTATAAGCCTTTTTAGGCTTATTCACAGCAATACATGGACTCTTAAATATAATTGCCTTAACGCCTTTCATCTGTGCCGCTCTCTTAACCGCGTCTATTGCATTATCAAGTTCAAATGGATTTACTTTTTCAACACTTACAACTCCTACTGCTTTTAAAACAGCTTCAATAGAAATCTTATGAGTTATTTCACCCTTTGGATTAGTATCTTTTTTCTTAACCATGTCCATCATTGTAACACCGGTTCCCGGATGTGGCTGGTGTCCCGTCATTGCTGTAGTAGAATTATCTAACACAATAAGGACTATGTCTGTCTCATTATATACAGCATTTACCACTCCTGTAATTCCTGATGCGAAAAATGTTGAATCGCCAATAAATGAAAAATGCACTTTCTCAGGTTCAATCCTATGAAGCCCCTGCGCTATTGTTACATCCGCTCCCATGCAAAGACATGTATCAGTCATATCCAATGGCTTTGCATTTCCAAGTGTGTAACAACCTATGTCACCACAAAATACTGCTTCTTTTTCTTTCATTGCCTGTTTTACGGCATAAAATGAAGCTCTATGTGGGCATCCTGCACAGAGTACCGGTGGTCTTACAGGTAATTCCGGTTTTTCGCCTACTTCCTTAAGTGTTTTGTCATCTATATCTTTTGCAACTCCAAACTTAGTAAGCTGTTCTCTTACTGATTTTGCAGTATTTTCTCCTGCACACTGTACATCTTTTGTAAGTTTTCCTAACACCTTACATTTAATATTATATTTTCCACATACGTATGTGATTTCTCTTTCTATAAACGGACTTAATTCTTCTATTACAAGAACTTCATCCACTCCCTCTAAAAATCTTGCAACAAGTTGTTCCGGAAAAGGATATGAAATTCCTATTTCCAAAAATCCTGCCTTGTCATAATCTAAGTATTCCTGAACGTATTTTCTTGAAACTCCGCCTGATACAACTGCCTTCCTACTATCTTCACAAAGATGAATTTTGTTCCATTTTGATAAATCCAATTCATCTTTACTATCTGCAGAAAGTACATGTGTAAGTTTTGCATTTCTTTCCTCTATCCTAATATGGTTGAGGTAAGATGTTCTTGGGAAAATAACCCATTTCTGAGTATCTTTTATAAATCCCTCCGGTGGCTCTCTTTTTATATTTTCTAAAATTTCAATATCCGCACATCCATGACATACTCTTGTTGTAGGTCTGAAAATTACAGGTGTGTTATATTTTTCTGACATTTCAAAAGCATCTGCCATCATCAAATAGGCTTCCTGCGGTGTTGATGGATCGAATACCGGTATTTTTGAAAAAATGCCAAATTCTCTTGTGTCCTGTTCTGTCTGAGAGGATATCGGTCCCGGATCATCTGCTACTAAAACTACCATTCCACCTTTAATTCCTACATAAGATAAACTCATGATAGGATCAGATGCAACATTTAGTCCTACCTGCTTCATTGTAACCAGTGTTCTTGCACCTGCATACGATGCGCCTGCTGCAACCTCAAGAGCTGCCTTTTCATTTACTGACCATTCAATATAATATGAACCGTCATTTTTCTTTGCTGCTGTTTCTAAAACCTCTGTAGAGGGTGTTCCCGGATATCCACAAACTAAATTAACTCCGGCTCTTATCGCACCCATAGCTATTGCTTCATTCCCCATTAATAATTGCTTCATTTATGTAACCTCTTAAACATATCTCTGTAACGTTTTTATCTATTTATTATAATATTAATTTTGATATATAGCAACGTTTCATTTTAAATCAAAATATCATTTTGAAACATTTTTTACGCTTCTATATCTCAAATGTTTTTCTTTATTTTATCTATCAACGTTACATCTGCCGGTAGCCAATCTACATCATATAACTGTTCTTTTGTAAGCCATTTTGCAGCTTCATGTTCTTTGAGAATTGGCTTTCCTTGTTTAATATTGCACCAAAAGCAATCCATTGAAAGGTGAAATGTTTCATAATCATATTCTACAGTATCAATCAATTCACCTACTTCAATTTCTGTTTCGATTTCCTCCATTATTTCTCTTTTCAAAGCTTCCTGCGGTGTTTCCCTCGGTTCTATTTTTCCGCCGGGGAATTCCCAACCATCTTTCATATCTCCATATCCACGCTGTGTTGCAAATATAATTGTTTGTCCTTTTTCATTTATAGATTTTATAACTGCTGCAACTACTCGTACTATTTTCATTTATAGCTTTCTCCTATTTCGTAAACAAATCCTATATTTGATTGTAATGTTAGTATTGTTTTTCTACCCAAAATACAAAAACAGAGCCTATATGAATTATTTTAATTTCTCAAATCCATATAAGCCCTGTTTTTTATTTTATTGACATCTATTAACTTTTATTTAACATTTATTAATTTCCATCAACACTTATTAACTTCTATTTAACATATTTTGAATACATATATCCTTCAATGGTTTGTTTCTTTTCTTTTATCTGAACTTTGTACCAACCATTTGCAGTTCTTCCAACAACCGATACTTTTGTTGCATTTGGACGGGAAGAAATAATTGGATATTTTAGTCCTGCCCCTGTTCTTATTCTAAGATTTCCTTTTGTTACATTTACCTTTGCATTCCATGTTATTGATGTAGACTTTACATATCCTACTTTACCTTTGTATTTAATTAAATACCATGTTTTGTCCATATCAACTATGGTAACTTTTTCTCCTTTTTTTACATTTTGAACTACCTTTGATGACTGCTTTTTCTTTTTATACATTTTTATTTTGCCATTTGTCGTTGCAGCCTTTTTCATCTTATATGTAATTTTAGGAATTACCTGTTGCACTACCAAAGTTTCTCCACATACAGAACATTTTCTTCCACTTGTTAATCCTTCTCTTTTTGTCGTAGCCTTTACTGCTTTAAGTTTAACCGATGTATGCCCTGTAGCTTTAACTACCTGCTGTTTTTCAATAATATATCCGCATACAGAACATTTCTTTCCGCTTGTTAATCCATCATCTGTACATGTTGCACTTACTGCCGGTATTACTTCTACTGTGTGTTTTTCTACAGTCTTTAATATCTTTTCTTTACAGTCACTATATTTGCAGTTATGCCAATGAGTATCAGCATCACTCTCCCATTTTGTGTCACTTACATGTACGCATTTAACTACAGAAACAGCACCATTATTTGATTTTAAAGCTATATCGTCACCATTAACATTAATTGCCTGTTCAACATTAATTGCAATAATGTATGGTTTAAACTCTGCTTCATTTTTTGCTGTAAACTCTAAAGTTAAAATAGTTCCGTCTGTAGTGTTATTTTTAAGGCTGTTTAAATATGCAAGATATATAAATTCTTCCTTATCTAAAGCACTTGGTAAAGTTGCATCCTCATTATCAAATACATTTCCATTCTTTGCTGATGTCAATGTTAATGCAGAATGGTCATATCCTACTTTAAACTTAAGCCCCCATATACCCGGGTTGTTTTTTATATCAACTGTAATAGAAAACTTATCACCTTTTTCAACTGTATCTGAAGATACTGAAATTGTACTTTCTTTAGTTTCTGTCTGTGCAAATGTCGGTACACTTACATAAATACCACTTGCAAATATAAATACTACACATAACATGGCAAACAACTTGCGAATGCCGGATTTTTTTAATTTATACATATGGAAAACCTCCTTCACGTTCATTTTCTCATAATATTGCTGTTATACCGTACTGTTTCTATTCATCTTCATCAATAGGACTAACTGTAAATCTGCCTACCTGATAGTAGCCGGAACCACCATATTTAGCATATACATTAATAGTATGTTTTTCTTCTGTTAATTTACTTCCATCAATGATAAAGTAATTTCCGTCTACTGTTACACAGGAATCATTATTGTTACCATCCCATGACGTTGAATATGTTAGATTCGATACTGCTCCGTTATTTCCATATGTAGTAAATCTAACCTTTATCTTTCCATCCTTGCTGACCTCATAATTTCCAGCCGAATAGTTAACGCTTGGATAACTTCCAAGTCCCCATGTATAATTAAGTTTGTTTGCCCAATATTCCTTATATCTGTTCTTTATCGATTTTATGTTATCTGTGATATCATGTACCCTTGTTGTCATCCATACATGCTGACCAACCATTCTTCCACTTGATTCCATATATATCTGTGTCGGATAACAAGCATAATTTGTTGTATATCCATAATTAGTGCTTGTATCCATCTCAATTGAGAATGAAGTTTTTGCTCCATTTGACCAGGATACAGTACTATTAAGTTTCTGCGATCCACCAACTGAATCTCTGCAATCAACATAAACCTTATAATATGAGCAATTTAAGTCATACGGCTTAATTACCAAAACTCCTTCGTATAATGTTTCAAACTTCAGATAATACTGATCTGCCGGACGTGTTATTACAACATCATAAACACCTATATCTGAAGGGAATCCATTTTCATATTCGTCCTTACTCTGTGACTTAAATTTAAATCTAAAACTGTCTTCGGTATATGTTTCCTCTTCGCTTAAATTTTCATCTTCCGGTGGATTAAATGTATACTCTGCAGCACGTTCTATAGCTGAATCATAGTAGTATGTCTGAGGATTAAATACAAATGTCTCAGCCGGAATAGGTTTTAATTTCCTCCAATGTGCATACAGTGTTGTATTTGATGTAATCAATACCTGGTCATCAGCTGTAATCTGTTCGCCTCCTTCTACCTTAGTGTACCATCCAAGGAATGCGTAACCGTCTCTTACAAGTTGTGGAATTTCACCATATTTTTCATCGTATGTTACTCTCTTTGTATTTTTATCTAATTCATTTCCACCATTAACATTAAATGTAAGCGTATATATAGCCGGTTTCCATTTTGCGTAAAGTGTTATGTCTTCTGTTGGAACAGTCTTTGATGTAAACATATTTTCACATGCGGCATCTGTACACCATCCATCAAATTCGTATCCTCTTTTAACAGGGGTTGGAATTGTAGGAAGAATTGTTGTTTCCTTTCTTGTTATCGGATCAACTGTATTTCCTCCATTTGTATCAAATGTCATTGTTACCAGTTTCTTAATTACATTTTTACATTCAACATAATATGTTGTTGGTGTTGATATCTTATCTACTTCAGGACTGATTCCAATAATATCCGTGTTATTTTCCTGAGCTACTTCAAAATAATCATAATTTGGAACTGTACCTCTTTTTAGTTTAACTACAGTATTTTCTACATCAATTCCGTTAAATACAAATGTTGCTGTTACGCTGTCATCCACATAATTTGCTTTTGCTGTAACACCCTGCATTAAGGCTTCTGCAACCTTGCTGTTAATCGGCTGTGTCAAATCAATAGTCTGTGGATAACCATTTACATTTATAGTTGCCGTTGTTGTAATTCCTGCAAATTTATTATATGCACCCTGTCGGTTAGAACCTGTTGATTCTAATTCTGAGAAATCAAATCTTTCACCATATTTTGCATAAAATGTCTTACTTCTTGTTGTACCATTTGCATTCTGTATATCAGTTACAGTAATTGCATATGTTTTGTAATCTACATAGAAGTCATAAGTCGAGTTATCAACAAGTGTTAATTTTTCCGTATTCTGACCATCATATCCTTTTGTCAAAGTATACTTGTAGTCATTCCAGTTAAGTAAGTTCTTTAATTCGTCTTCTGTTGGCAAATCAAATTCTTCGTTCTTTAAAAGTTTTTTGTTCCATACAGTCTTATAACCGTCAGTATCATTACCAACACGAACTGATGCAGTATAGTATTCACTTAATTCTTCAGTTGTAAGGTTTGTCCATACTACAGGAACTGTTACCGTCATGTCATACTGACTGAATGCAACCTTACTATATAGGTAAGTAATAGTCATTTCTGCAGTCATATAACGTGTGTTTTTAGGAACATTGACGTTAATTTTTCCTGTTTTATAATCAACACTAAAGTTTCTGTTTGTAAATCTAATATTATAATTTGAAGGATGTAGTGACTCTACTCCCTGAATACCTGTATTTAATTCTACATATGACAATGCTAATACATTAGCCGGAACATCCATAGTAATTCCGTTAGTGCTGTCACCATCCTCATCCTTTACAAGTATTACCTCATCCTCCTGTGGCTCGTAAGCTGTATTGTAATAAAATACATTTCTTCCTGCTGTCAGCAACGGTATTTCTTCATTTACGAAATCATTGCTGTATTCAAAAAGATTTCCTATGGCATTTGCCTCAAAACTCATCATAAAATATAATCCAAATTCCAGATACAAAGCTCCTGCCATTCGCTCTTTACTTACAGTATTTTGCGTATTTGCCGGGCGATACTTTGAATATTCATATATAAAGAATCCATATAATTTGACATATGGTCCAAGTTCTGCCGCAATACCTACAGATGCAAATTTGCCACTACCAATACCCGCATAAAGCTTAGCTCTTATTCCTGCTTTTAAACCAATTTTACCCATTACATAAAACTGAAAATCGAATCTTTCATCTAACAAATCCATTGTAGAAGAACCTGCTGACGGTTTAAACAATCCAACTTTAAACCAGAAATTGTATCGCTTGCCTACTTCGTATTCCAAATTTGAACCGATTGCTATGTTCATATCTGCTCTAACAAGGAAGTTTACCTGTGTACCAATTACAACGCCGAAATAACATACTTCTGTTGAACAGATTTCTTTGTTTACAAGTGTTACCCAGTCTGTTTCCTTTTGCAGTGTCTCTGAATATTTATCCATGAGTGCCTGCATTCCATCGAGAAATTCTGTGCCAAGTTCTGTTTCAGTGCTTAAATCCATAACATCTAAAATATCACTTGCAACATTTGACTTTTCAAATGTTTTGCACATTTCATTCCATTGCTCTTTGTCTGTTCCGTTCATTTCCATTACTTCCCAAAGAGCATTTAAATCTTCTTTATATCCTTTTATCTGTTCTGCTGTATCATTTGCCTGGTCTATCTTTGTCTGAATTTCTTCAATCTTATCCATAACATCTTTTACAGACTTTAGACCTGCACTAAGTCCACTTGGCAAATTAGAAAGTCCTAATGCCTCTGTCGGATCATCAGCAATAGATTTGAATTTTTCCCAAAGAGACTGTTCCTCTTCTGCTACTGTATATATATTTGCGTTAAATGAAAATGCTGTAAAATTCTTTACATCCATTGATGTGTTTACACAAATACCAACCGGAATAGGAATAAAAAGAATCTCTTTTGTAACAATGCTTCCTTTTACTCGTGGCACTAATTCACATTCTTCAACAAATGTTGCTGAAAGGTCAATCTTTACCGTACCATCTTCTACCTCTACTTCAAATTCAGCTTCAACACCAACTGCAAGCTGGATTCCATTGTTAAAATGAAGTTGTTCACCTTTATTTATTATTTCAACAGAAAGCTTTACATCATCTGTTAGTTCAAAGCTCTTTCCAACATTCATTTTTCTGAGTTGCTTTGCTGATAATTGCTGACCGTTTTCATCTGTTAAAACAAGGCTTTGAAGACTCGTATTTTCTTTGAACCCATCTGTCTTTGTTACCATATCACAAAGAATGTCTGCTGCCTCTTCGCCAAATCCACTGTCTTCCATCTGTGTCTGTACGACATTTTCTAACTGTTCGCATTCTTCATCACTAATGATGTCACTTCCGGAAATAGGAATCTCAGAATAGAGGTCCATGCTTACCTCTATATCATTCTTTTCTACTTTTTTGTATGTAATTAACTCTGTATCTTTATCATAATCTGTGATTTCACCATAATATACATCATTTCCTGATTTAATTTCATCAGTTGAAACATATAATGTAACAAAATCACCTGTTCCTATTGAATATACTGCATTTTCATATGTACCTTCATCTCCCATCATATTTGCGTACATATCTACATCTAACTCTTCAAGACTTATTGTTCCGGTCTCTTCAGTTGGCAATTCCTGTACTATTAATGGGAAATTATCAGGCATGTTATATAATTTTGCCTGATCATTTTCATCAAGTGCTGCAAATGTTACCTCATTTCCATCTATTGCTGCTACCTTAACGTAAACTGCCGGATCTAATAATTCAGAAGTTTCATCAGTATTTCTTTCAGTTGGTTTTATACCAACGTAAAGACAAATAATGTCATCTTCATTAAGTTTTGAAGCCTCATCATATTCAAAACTTCCACCGTTTTCATTTATCTGTTCTGAAGTCAATACGTCATAATTTTTTCCATCAACAGAATAAGTTATTTCATCCGTATCCTTTATATAAACTATGTCATCATTCATTTCCAGATTTTCAACTTCCTTCATGGCTATTGAAAATGATGCTGTTCGTATTGTTTCTTCTTTTCCGTCAAACACCCAGCCATCTGCAAGATTTAACTCATATGAACATCCCTCATTAAATCCATTCGGTGCGCTGACTGTATATATGCCATCTCCATCATTGTCTTCAATACTAATTTCCACATTGTCAGAACCATCTTTAACAACTAATGTTGCTGCTTCTTGTGGTTCAATATCGCCTGACACTTTTTTTATACTAAAAGTCATATCAGGAGTCTGGTCCATTTGAGCAAATGAAGTAATATTTAATTCTTCTTTTCCTCCCATTTCCTGATATTTAGCATAAACATTTATATTATCTGTAACAACATCATCTGAATAGAAAGGTGTTGTAAATTCTTTATCAGTATAATATCCAACTAAAACAGCATTGTCCTTTGTTGCCTTTTCCTTTGATGGTAATTCGCCTAAAGGATAATCCTTTTCAGCCGGCAAAGTTTCTATTAGTCTGTCTCCGTCGTAAAAAGATACTGTTAAAAGTTTTGCTCCTAAATGAACATCCCATTCTGCAAAATATTTTTTAAGAATAAGAAAGTCCTTTAAGTCAACCTGCCCATCTGCGTTTATGTCTGAATTTGCAAATACAAAATCTTTTATTTTTTCTTCAGAAATATATTTTTTTAGTGTTAGCAAATCTCTTAAATCAATTACTCTGTCCCCATTTACATCGCCATACATGTTTCCACTGGTTTTTGCAAATATTTCTTGAGTTGGCATTTGTGAAACAATAATTGTAATTGCTAAAAATAGGGTTAACACTCTTTTCTTCATCCATTCACTCTCCTTTTCTTCACTAGTACACAGACAATCCCTGCAATAATCATCACTCCTATAATTGATATGCCAATTGCAATATTTGATTTCTGTCCTGTTCTACCATTTTTTGTTTTATTTACCCCTTTATCCGATTTACTATCCTTCCCGTTTATTTTCTTTGTTAATTTACTTTCCTCTCCTTTTTTGTTTTCCTCCTTTGCCTCTTTACTCTTTTCCTCTATTTCTTTTTCCACATCTTCTTTTACAAAAATATCTGCTGCATAATTTTTCTTTTCTGTTTCCACATTTACTTTATATTTTCCGTTTTTTAAAGTATTTAAATAATCCGAACCAATTACCAAATTTCCGTCTGAATCAACAGTATAACTATCCTTATCAATTTCCGTTTCATTTATTTTCACTTTATTAACTGCTTCCTTAACTTCCAACGGCATCTTGATTTCTTCGTTCTTTGTCTTATCAAATACAATATCATCATTTTTTACATCGTAAGATACAGTAACCGTGCCATCTTGCGTATCCATTTTAATAATGTTTCCATCTACGTCTATTGCCTGGATTAACGTAAGCTCTATAGGATATTTCCCTTCCGGTGAATAATCTACTGTTTTAAAATTAAAAGTAGCAACCGTACCATTACTTTTAATATCTTTAAGACTATTTGAACTTGCAACAAAAACAAACTCTTCCTTATCCAGCTTGTCCGGCATCGTCAAATCGCCATCCGAAAACACTTCACCATTTTGTACCGATTCCAAAGTTAATGCCGAATGATTATATCCAACTTTAAACTTAAGTGCCCAAATTCCACTGTTTCCACTTAAATCAATATCTACAACTGCCTTGTCATTTTTTGTTATAGTTGATGACACTGTAAGAGTCGCATTTTCTTTGGCCTGTGTAACATTATTTTTCGGTGTAATACATAAAAGCATGAGTGCTATAAGTAAACTAAAAAAAATCTTTCTCAAACTATCACCTGCCTAATTCTTTATTCAAATTTCCCCGTAACATTTTGTGAGGCATTTTGCCACCCATCGTATAACAAAAAACATTAGACATAAATATATCCCAGAGATATAAATTCGTCTCTGTAACACAAATTAATACAAAAGCATAAACTTTTCCTTATTACATAAATTTATCGTAGAAATGTAATTTTTTCTTTGTTACATAAATTTATATATTCTGCATAAATTTATCTCTAAAATTTCATGTTATTAATTAAATTCCCGCTCAATATATATAAAATAATTTTACCATATTTTAGTAACCATGCCTATTAAATAATTCCATAAAATGGGCTTTTCTAAATTGAATCGATTTTAATTTTAAAATCAAATGGCACACAGATAACAAAAAAACTACAGTAGTAAAAATAATGTCTATCCACAAATTTTGCAGACACTTTTCTTACTACTGTAGCATTTATCTAATATCATTATATTTGTATATCATCAAACATATCTTTATCTGTAATTTTTCTTTTAACTTTGCATGGATTTCCCACAGCAATAACTCCTGCCAGTATATCCTTTGTCACAACTATTGTTATATTGCATACTTTTTATGCTACATACTTTCTATCAACTTAAATACAATTAAAAGCATTTATCCAAAATGTCTTCATCTAATCCTTTTCTTCCTGTCACTGCTCCAATTGCAAAGTATAAAATTCCGCCAACCAAAAGCCCCCATACTACCGCATTAATTCCGGCAATATTAATAAACTTTGTAGCGAAAATGTAAGTTGCCACCGCACCTATACTGCTGCATATTGCTGCCTGTTTAGTTCCTTTTTTCCAGAATAATCCTCCAACAAGCGGCCAGAAAAATGTACATTCAAGACCTCCAAATGCAAACAAATTAAGCATAAAAATAATATCCGGCGGATTAATTGTAAGAATCATTACAACTGCACCTAATACCATTGTGACTATAGTACTTACAGATTTAACATGCTTTTCGTATGACGCATTTTTTTCAGGGTCATCTTTTACAACATAGTTTTTCCATAAATCTTTTACAATTGCAGCCGTTGCAAGAATTAATAGCGAATCCGCAGTAGACATTACGGCAGCCATTGGAGCTGCAAGGAAAATAGCTGCGATTCCCGGTGGCATAATTTTCTGTACAATATATGGAATAAAATAATCAGATGTTGGAAGATTATCTGTATCCACCAAAGCACCTGCCCATGTTCCTGCCAAATGCATTCCAATAATAACAAAACTACATGTTAATACACCAATCCACATTGCCTTATGCATACTTTTTGTATCTTTAAATCCCATTGCACGAACAGCTGTCTGAGGAAGTCCTAATGTTCCAAATCCTACCAAAACCCAGTAACTAAGCAATGCTCCCGGTGTGTATTTTGAAAATAAATCATCATATACATTTGCCATATTAGAAGCAAGTCCTGCATCAATCGAAGCAAGTCCGCCACCTGTTTTTAAGACAAAAAATATAAACAAAAATGTTCCGATACACATTACAATTCCCTGAATTGTGTCCGTGATTACAACTGCACTAAATCCGCCTACTGCTGTGTATAAAATAACTACTGTTCCAAAAATCAAAAGTGAGGTTACATGATTCATTCCTGTTATGGATGCGATAAGGGTTGCTCCACCTGTAAACTGGCTTATCATTTGTGCAATAAAAAATGTAATCATTCCAAGACTTGTAATAACCACAAGCACATCACTTTTGTATCTTGCTTTAAAATAACCAACTACAGTTACAGCTCCTGTTCTACGCGATACAAGTGCAAGCTTATTTCCCAACACTCCAAGTACTAAGAATGTAACCGGAATCTGAATTGCCGCAAACCACACCTGCGCATATCCATATGTAAGTCCTGCTGCACCCGGTCCTGATATGAACGAACTGACCGAAGTATAAGTTGCCATAATTGTCATTGCAAGCACAATACCATTCATATTTCTTCCGCCGATGAAATACTTCTCCTCGGATGAAGATTTTAATTTCTTTTCTTCTTTTTTACTGTATACAAAACTTACAATAATATTAAATAATAAATATCCAAGAAATACGGATAAAATTATAATCTGATTACTGTTCATCTTCGTCTCTCTCCTCGTCCTCATCATAAGAAAAATCTATAAATACAAATTTAAGCAGTACAAATACTCCTATTATTGCAAGAATTACTGTTCCAAATACCGAAACTACAAACCATGCCGGCATGTGGAATATTGTCCATCCGGTAGAATTTAATAAAAATGCAGTAATTACATGCCATAAAAAGCAAATGCATACTACCAAAAGCGTTGCTTTGATTTCTTTTAAGCATTGCTTATGTTTCTCTTCTTTTGATAATTTTAACATAATCTCTCCTCTTTATTCCTTTTTCAAATTAGATTGTAGTACATAATGTATATAATGTATATAATAAATATAACTATAACTATCACTTCAATTAATGTACCCGGAATTATATTTATGTTTTTAGATTGCTAAAAACAATTTACCACTTTATTAAATATAGCTGCCAGTCCTATTCATAAAAGGAAAATATTATTATCTTTGTCATGTTTATACCTCAATTTTCTATAATACTATTTGGTGCAATTTCCGTAAACTTTTTTGCATTCTCTGTATGTACCGGAATCACTACTCTTGGGTTTGTCTTTTTAATCAATTGTTTCAACGACTCATTATCAGCATGTCCACTTGTATGTAAAGTCACTATCTTTAATCCTAATTTCTCACACTCATTCAAAAAATGTTGCATTCTTTCTGTCTTGCGATAACCGCTCCAAAACGAATAGACTAAAATTCCATCTTCAAATGACATCTTTTCTTTAAGCGTTTTCATATAACCTAACATAGAATCTCTTATACACATTACAAATTTTGATTTTGATATTGTTGATTTTCCCATTTTATTTTCATATTTTGAAAGTTCATTATATTTATTTGGACTTGTAATAAATGCAAATACGTCATCAAATTTCGGATTTGGAATATTTTCTCCTGCCGCAGTAGCAATATCCGCCATATATACTTCTTCCAAAAAGATTCTATCACTCCGTTTTGCCGCACGGTACATCGTAACAATTCTGTCTATATTAAGAGATGACTGTAAAACAAAAACAGGTCCGGACGTTTTACTAAACAACTCTACTGCTCTTTTCTCTAAAAAATCCTCTTTTTCAGATATATAATTATCTCTTGAAAGAGTCGTACCTTCGCATATCAATTTATCCACTTTTTTAGGAAGTTTATTTAATAGGGATGCAAAGGACTTTCTTCCATTTGCTCTAAAATCTCCCGTGTACAATATAGTATCCCCCTGTGCCTTGCAAAGAAACATATAACTGTCAAATGCCGAGTGGTCACATAAATATGGTGTTACGGAAATATCTCCTACCATAATAGTCTTTCCGCTCTCATAAAATCCTTGAGCAGAAATAGTTTCTCTATTCTTGTATCTGTCAGCTACCTCTAGTATTCTATAACCTGCTTTTCCCATATAAATTGGAATATCTTTATTTGTATAGTATGCCAGTCCTACATGATCTCCGTGATAATGTGAAATGAAAATTGCATCACATCCCGGAAATTCAAATAATTCAGGAATAGAAGGTAACTCTTGTTTCTGTTCACCGTTTAATTCCAAACCGACATCCAATATGATTTTTGTTGAATCAGTAGAAATCTCTATAATATTTCCACCAATCTGATTTTTTCCTCTATGTATTTTTACCTTCATTTTTATTCCTTAAAATTTCCTGCCACCAAATAAGATGTATATGCTGTATCTATAATTGAAATTAACTTATTAATCTGATCATCTTCACTAATATTATTCTCCACATCATCAACCAGTCCATTTGCAAGAACTGTAATTGTTGCATCCGCATCCGTAATTTGAATCTTATCTACAGTGACATTGCATTTTGATTGAATAAAAGTTGCAATATTTCCCGCAATTGTTTCAAATGCGATCTTTCTGTTTTCTATATTTTTTCCTTCCAAAAAAGTACTTACGTTTAGATGAAATTGTATTTTAAATGTGTTTTGTAAATATTCCTTACTACCAATTTTAGGAATACGTACAAACCATCCCGTCTTCTTTTGTGCTTTCGCATCACCAAAGAAATTTTTCAAATCAGTTCTCATAAAAAAGCTAAAAAAATCCTTGTCTTTGTCATATTCTTCATCTCTGACAATCATATTTGAATTTTCCATTCTCCACTTATCCAAAGCACTCTCTAACCTATCTTCTAACGATTCTGTATTCTTTTTTCTGGTTGCAATTTTAATTGCTAAAATAAATACCATGACATCCATCATTATTCCCATTAAGTCTTTAACTGCTGCTGATATAGATGTTGCGGAAATCCCACCAAATACTAACTCACATATAATTGCAATAAATGCTATAATTCCAACCAACCCTGCTCCAAGGGTTTTTTTATCCATCTTCTTCAATTTTTATTCCTCCGTAACAATGTAATCATCTTTTTTAATTATATAGTATGGTTTGCTGTTAAGCAATTCCATAAGTTTTTGCAAATTTGGTCTCTTCTCCAACATTTCCTTATATTGATTTCCAAATTTAAAAACAAAAGGACTTGCCTTTACAGTAACCTTTTCAGGCTCATATCCAAAGTCTGTTAATAACTTATCTTTATCAACTGTTTGTAAATATGTAAATCCTTCTAAGACACAACGAAGCATTGTCTCATTGCTGTCCGGCTTCTTCAATTCTAAAATTCTCATGGTGCTACCGTCGCATGAAAGTAAATCTATCTTTCCCGCCACATCATCAGCTTTAGATTTTAGTGGAACCTGATAGTCCTCAATCTTTCCGATATAATCCAATTCTCCTGATTCTTTGCTTTGGCAAAATATGTCCATTGCAATTTTTTCTTCTTCTCTATTGGTATCTTGACTGTATTTTCCTTCATGTCCTTCTGTTTTGTAAGACGATCTTCTTGAAATTTTTGTTATTCCGGAAATATACTCGTTTATATTTTCACATAAAAACTCAGCTACAATTTCGGTAAAGTATTCTTTAGTGTCTGTTGTTTTTCCTCTGTAATTTATAAACTTATTCTTATAAAACACATCCTTATTGGAAAATGATTTTTCGCATTGCTCTAATATTTGTTTTCTTGTATAACCCATTATTCAACCTCTTCTTTAATAAAATATGTAACAGACTTAGAAGAATACACTGTTTTATCTTTCTGTCCTGTTTGTCTGGCATATATGACAAACTAAATTTTGGTTACTAAAAACTTACAAGATATTTTTCTAATAAATCCACAAACTCACCAATATGAATGCCATCAACAAATGAGTGATTAGCCTGTACGGATATAGGCATCATTATTTTTCCATCTTTCTCATAATACTTGCCCCAATCAAACAAAGGTGTGGCATTATCTTTTTTACCCGAATTTGTGTGAGAAATATGTGTGTACGTTACCCACGGCATAGGGGAGCATTGAAAAACATCATTTCCATCTACAAAACGATATCTAAAAGCTTCTATTTGGTTTGCACATTTACATACTGCATATACCATAGCTAACGTAAATGAAAGATTATTGGTTTTTACGTATTTTTTAAATTCAGTAATATCCGCCTCAAATGTAACACAAAATGCAGGTTCTACATTATTTCTGAAAATCATGCAGTGCATTGCTCTTTCCTATGTGTTTTCATCTATTATCTTATATGAATTTGCCATATTCATTCCTCCAAATACCACTTTATATATCGAATCTATTTTCCTATAATAGTAGCAAAATAAGGCAGAAAAAAGTAAAGTTTCTGAGTACATAAATGCATTTTCCACTACGCCGATACATTTGCAATTCGCTACGCTTCTTGCTCATGAGTGGCTGTCGCCACTTACGCATAAAATAAAAGTCAACTGTTAGTGAGCATATATGCATATGCTCCCACTGTTGGCTTTTATTTTATGCTAATCTGATTGTAGCTTATTCAAACTCGCAAAGTTTGATGTGATTTTGATTCGTTTTGGTTTGTTTTCTATACCGTATAGTTTTGAGAATATCGGTTTTTCCACACATTATTTTTCGTTTCACACACTTTTAGTACCAATCCAGTACCAGCTATTTTTTGTCATTATTGTGTGTAGTTCCGGTGGCTTGCAGGTCAATTAACTATTCAGAGAATAATCATCTGTTGGTTTG
>OLSN01001252.1_pt1 | contig 22836 bp, 26 predicted proteins | sample 1672411 | NCBI WGS metagenome assembly OLSN01 (sample SAMEA3136683, study PRJEB25190) | human gut metagenome | biome: human gut; feature: human-associated habitat; material: faeces | place: Austria | collected 2013 | reverse complement strand
TATTATAATAAAACTAGTTTTGGAGGTATTATGAAGTTAGGTGAAAAAATAAAACAATTAAGAAAAAGTAAAGGAATATCACAAGAAGAATTAGCAAGTACATTAAAAATAAATAGAAATTTCTTATCAAGAATAGAAACAGGTAAATCAGAGCCTACTGCTAGTATGTTAAAAAATATCGCTAAAATATTTAATGTTGATTTAAACTCCTTATTAGATGTTAAAAGTCTTCCATCAGATAATAGTAACAAATTAAAATATATAACCGATAATTGTAAATATTTAGATGAAAAAGATATAGATTTCATTATCAGAATAATATCAATAATGAAAGAAGAATATGTAAAAGTTAATACAAATCTAGAATAGAATGATATTTGTCATTCTTTTTTATATAATTAAGTATGAATAATGACAAAGATGAACTTTTAAAACAAGTTAATATTGATATAATTTTCTTTTTTCTACTAGTGGTTAAAGCTATAATATCTTTTTACCTAATAAATGAAAAGAAAAAAAGTATTTTAAATATACCTAGTACTTCAAATGAGAAGGCAAATAAAATATATTATTATAATCGAAGATTAAACCTTGTTATTGCTATATATTTCTTTTTAAATGCTATGTATAGTTATCAAAATGCTACTACTGAAGAAGAGAAAGAGCAAGAAAAATATTTAGTCGCAGCTACTTTCTTCATCTTACTAGGAGCCTTACTTTATTTACCGCTAGGAAATAGTAATTTAATAATTGAAAACTAGTATATTTTTCCTTTTATAAATCATAATAAAGATAGAAAGGAATGATATATAATGTTACCAAGATATTATTTAAATGACTATTTTCCACTTATAGATTCACCATTACTAAAAGAAAAAGAATATATGAAAACAGATATAAGAGAATATCAAAATAAATATATTATGGAAATAGATTTACCGGGATTAAAAAAAGAAGATATAATAATAAACTATGAAAATGGATATTTAACTATTAAGGCTACCAAAACAGTTAGTTTAAAAGTAGAGGCCTATATAAGAAGAGAAAGATTTTATGGTGAAGTAAAAAGAAGTTTTTATATTGGTGAAAAGAAGGAATCTGATATTAAAGCTAATTATGAAAGTGGTATCCTTACTATAACTTTTCCCAAAGAAGATATTTTAAAAAATGAAAAACAAAATATTATGATTAAATAATTATTCTAGATTACTATGTAGTCTAGATTTTTTTATATTCACATTAAGTCTAATTGTCTTAATGTGTTATTTTGAGTCCAAGGTCTCAAAATAATATATCTACATATCTATCATATATAAGCCGTAAATATATATTTAATTTTTATCTATTAATTTTAGTAAATAAATGATATAATCTATTTGAGGTGCAAAATGAATAGTTATGAAAGAGAAGCAATTGGAGATATAGTTATTGTAAAGGGAATAGTTTTTGAAAATACTGCTATTGGTAAGAAAGAACCTGACCATGCTTGGAAAGATGGTAGACCTTGTATGATAATATATAGCGATAATGAACTTGATTACCTATTAACTCTAACATCAGTAGACAAAGATGGCTCAAAACAGCATTTCAAAATCAATGATGAAAATATACTATATGAAGAAGATTTTAAATATAGGTATAATAGAAAAGACAGAATAAACAAATCTATTAAAGGTTATGTCAATTTAGAAAACATATATAAAATGCCCATCAGTGGTCATGACAAAATAGGAAAAGTAACTTTTGAAACATACAAAGATGTTTTTAAAGCAATAAAAATGCATCGTCCAAATCAAACTATTAGAGAAATATTAAATAATGCTGTATCTGTCAGGAGGTAAAAAAATGAATACAAATAATAATTGGAAAGACTATGAATGTATCAAAACTGGAAATGGTGAAAAATTAGAAAGATGGAATAATATAATTTTAATTAGACCAGATCCACAAATAATATGGAATAAAACTGAAAAATGGAATAATTATGATGCTCATTATCATAGAAGTTCTGAAGGCGGAGGTTACTGGGAATTTAAAAAGAAATTACCTGAATACTGGACTGTTAATTATAAAGATTTAACTTTCAAAGTATCACCAACTAACTTTAAACATACAGGTATTTTTCCAGAGCAATCGAGTAACTGGGATTTCATAAATAAAAAAATAACCGAATATAGAAAAACACATGATGAAATGCGTGTATTAAATCTGTTTGCCTATACTGGTTGTGCTACAATGATGGCCTCTTTTTCAGGTGCTACTGAAGTAGTTCATGTTGATGCCTCTAAAGGAATAAATGAATGGGCTAAAGAAAATATGAAACTATCGCATCTTGAAAATAAAACTATTAGATTCATAACCGAAGATGTCATAAAGTTTATCGAAAGAGAAAAAAGAAGAGGCAGAACCTATCATGGTATAATTATGGATCCTCCTAGTTATGGAAGAGGACCAAATAAAGAAGTATGGAAGTTTGAAAATGACTTTCCTACCCTACTATCTAAAGTAAAAGATATTTTAGATGAAGATTTTTCATTTCTTTTAATAAGCAGTTATACTACTGGAATAAGTCATATATCATTAGAAAATATATTAAAATTAGAATTTAAAGGTAATAAAATAGAAACTGGTGAAAACACCCTTCCAGTTACAGAAAATAATTTAATATTACCTTGTGGTATATATGGAAAAGTTACAAAAGATTAATATAATATATGAAGATAATCATCTTCTTGTAATTGAGAAACCAGTAGGTATTCCCGTACAAGCTGATAGCAGTAATGCTATAGACTTAATTACCTTATTAAAAGAATATCGTATAAAGAATGAAAACAAAAAAGGTGATGCCTATATAGGACTAGTACATAGACTAGATAGACCTGTCGGAGGCATCATGGTATTTGCCAAAACATCAAAAGCCGCTTCTAGATTAAGTGATGAAATAAGAAAAAATAATTTTCATAAAACATATTATGCTGTAGTTGAAGGGACTCTTCCTAAAGAAGGAAAATTTGAAGATTACCTAATAAAGAACGAAAAAGAAAATATTAGTTATGTTACAACTAAAGAAAAAGGAAAATACTCATGTCTAGAATATACTCTTATTAGTAGTAAAAACAATTTATCATTAGTTAAAATAAACTTAATAACAGGTCGTTCACACCAAATAAGAGTTCAGTTTTCTTCAAGACATCATCCCCTAGTAGGAGACTCTAAATATGGAGACAATCCTAAAAACATAGATATAGCTCTTTTTGCCCAAACATTAACATTTACTCATCCAACTACTAAAGAAGTATTAACATTTAATTTAGATTTACCAAATAGATACCCATTTAATATATTTAAATAGGTATTTTTCTATATTTTTTTATTTCTAATATCAAAAAATAATGATATAATAAATTAAGAAATGTTTTCACATATTTTTACCATAGTTTTAAACTATAATGGTATAAGGAGGTCAATATGAGAATATATAATTCACTTACTGATAAAGTAGAAGAATTCAAACCAATAAATGAAGGAAAAGTTACCATGTATGTATGTGGCCCTACCGTATATAACTACGTTCATATAGGAAATATGAGGCCAGTAATAACATTTGATATGGTATATAAATATCTAAAATATTTAGGATATGATGTAAAATATGCTTCAAATTATACTGATATCAATCCCAAAATAACAAAGGCTGCTGAAACATTAGGTATGACTGAAAGAGAAGTAGCGAATAAATTTATTAAAGCCTATGAAGAAGATTTAAAAAATTATAATTGTTCTAATATTGATTATAGACCTAGAGTAATAAATTATTTAGACGATATATTTAACTTCATAAGTAAACTAATTGAAAAAGACTATGCTTATGTTGTCGATGGTGACGTTTATTTTAGAGTAAGTAAAATAAAAGATTATGGTATTTTATCAAATCAAAGCATTGAAGAATTAATTTCTGGTTCAAGAGTAGATATTGATGAAAAAAAAGAAAATCCACTTGACTTTGCCTTGTGGAGAAAAACTACCGAAGGAGAAACATTTACAAGTCCTTGGGGTGAAGGAATACCAGGATGGCACACTGAATGTGTTGTTATGATTAATAAATTATTTGGAGATAAAATAGATATTCATGCTGGAGGAGTAGATCTTAAATTTCCACATCATGAAAACGAAATAGCTCAAAGTATTGCATTAAATAATAATTATATTGCTAATTATTGGATGCATAATGGTCATATAAATATAAATAATGTAAAGATGAGTAAAAGTTTAAATAATTTTATCTTAGCCAAAGATTTCATCAAAGAGCACTCTGCTAATGTTATAAAATTAGCTTTTCTAAGTACAAATTATAGGCAACCATTAAATCTAACTGATAAAGTATTTGATGAGGCACTAATTATTGATAATAAAATCAAGACGGTATTAAAAAGTGCTAACAATGAATTAAATATCAAAAACATTCACAATATAAAAGAAGAAAAAGATAGTACATTTGAAGAATATATGAATGACGATTTTAATACTCCAAATGTTATTACATTACTTTTATCTCTTGTTAAAGATTTAAATCAAGAAATAAGAAATAAAGGTAATAATATTCTAACATTAACAAATAAAATATTAACAATAACTAATATACTAGGATTAAGTTATTCTATGCCAAAATTTACTGAAAAACAAAAAGAAACTTATAATAGTTGGATTAAAGCCAGAGAAGACAAAGACTTTGCCCTAGCGGATACTTTAAGAGAAAAATTAGTAAAAGAAAATATTCTTTAAGGAGGAACTATGGAAATTTTATATTATAGTGATATTATCTACTTAGTATCATTTCTAATAACCCTAATAGCCCAAATATTTGTTTCATCATCTTACAGTAGATATAAAAAAATACTAAATAGTAAAGATAACACCGGATATGATACTGCAAGAAAGATACTAGACAAAAATAATCTTGAAGATGTAATGATATTAGAAACTAAAGGTAATCTAACTGATCATTATGATCCTAAAAGAAAAGTAATAAAACTATCTACAGATATTTATCATGGTTCAAGTATTGCTTCAGCAGCAGTAGCAGCTCATGAATGTGGACATGCTATCCAAGACAAAAATAAATATATACCTATGCGTATAAGAAGTGCTATTGTACCATTTGTTAATATATGTACCAGGTTAGGTTATCTAGCTATCTTAATAGGACTAATATTTAATAGAGCACCTTTACTTGAAGCCGGTATAATACTCCTACTTGCCATGTTAGTATTTCAATTAATTACATTGCCAGTAGAATTTAATGCTTCAAAAAGAGCTTTAAATGAACTAGAAAAAGAAAAAATACTGGATAAAGAAGAAAAAGGTAATGCTAGAAATATGCTAGTAGCAGCAGCATTTACTTATGTTGCCTCAGTACTATCCACCCTATTACAAATATTTAGATTAGTATTAATATCATCATCCAGCGATCGAAGGCGTTAAGTCTACTTTTTTCGTCTCACACTTTGTTGTTCGCCGCTTTATGGAGCCTTAAGTCTCCATAAAAACATTATTTGCTTTTTTAAATATATTATGATACAATTAATTTGGTGAGAAAAATGAAAATAAATACCATAGAATTAATAATATCAGCAGTAAGAGAAAGTCAGTATCCCTCTGATAAACTAAAAGAATTCTTACTTGTAGGAAGAAGTAATGTTGGTAAAAGTAGTTTTATTAATACCATTATTAACAGAAAAAACTTTGCTAGAACATCTGCTACTCCCGGTAAAACACAAACATTAAATTTCTATAAAATAAATGATGAATTTTATCTTGTAGATGCCCCAGGATATGGCTTTGCTAGAGTTAGAAATTCACTAAAACAAAAGTTTGGATTAATAATGGAAAGTTATTTAAAATCAAGAGATAACTTACAAATGGTATTTTTACTAATTGATTTTAGACATAAACCAACTAATGATGATATTATGATGTATGATTATTTAAAATTTTACAATATACCAGTAACAATAGTATGTACTAAAGTAGATAAAGTATCAAAAAACAATCACAATAAAAACAAACAAATAATAATGAAAGAATTAAATATTCAAGATGAAAAAGATATTATACTATTCTCTAGTGTAACTAAAACAGGTAAAAATGAAATATATGATGAAATTGGAAAATATATAAGTTAAAGTTTCCTTTTTCATCTTTTTTCATAAACTACTATGGAAGTGTTAAATGATTATAAAAGAAATAGATAATATAACTTATCAAATAAATTTACCAAATAGCAACATAAATATCTATAATAAAGATTCACTAGAAAGAATAACAAAAAAGATATTTAAAAAAATAACAAACAAAAAGAAACTAAATCCATTATTAATATTAGATATTTATGAAAATAATATGTACGGAACAATTATTACTTTAAAACATTATAAAAGTATGTTTAATATAGATAATGAATATGACGTAAAAATACATGTCCATACCAATCCTACATTCTTATATAAAATAGATTATTTTACCATAAATAATCATAGTAACAGCAGTATCTATTATTACAAAAATAATTACTATTTAAAACCTAAAAAAAATATAAATAAAAAAGAATATTTAAAATTACTTGAGGCATCAGAAATAATATATGACAATTATGAAGAAATAATAAATAAAGGAATAAAAATAAATATATAGTATTTTTTTTTATTTTCTGTTATAATACTTAGGAAGAGGTGATGCTATATGAAAATGCCCACAGTAGCAATAGTAGGAAGACCAAATGTTGGTAAATCAACAATATTTAATAAATTAATTGGTAAAAAAGTATCTATCATTGAGGACACACCTGGTGTAACAAGAGATAGAATCTATGGAACCGTATATCATAATAACTATAAATTTCATTTAATTGATACAGGAGGAATCGACGTATCTGATGAAAACTTCAATAATGAAATAATAATTCAAGCCAATATAGCCATCGAAGAAGCCGATATAATTATTTTTGTTGTTGATGGATTAGAAGAACTAAATCAAAATGATTTTGTAATAAGAGATATTCTAATGAAATCTGGCAAAAAAGTAGTAGTGGCAGTTAATAAATTAGATAATATCAAAAGAGAAGAGAATATTTATAATTATTATGAATTAGGATTTGAAGAAGTAATGCCTATAAGTGGAGAACATTCTCTAGGACTAGGAGACCTACTAGATAAAGTAACTGAAGATTTTAATATCAACTATAATGAAGAAGAAGAACAAGACGATAGAATAAAATTCTGTCTAATAGGTAGACCAAATGTTGGCAAAAGTAGTCTAGTAAATGCCCTATTAAATGAAGAAAAAGTAATAGTATCTCCAATCGCAGGTACTACTAGAGATGCCATAGACACTGAATTCACTTATAATAAAAAGAAATATGTAGCCATAGATACTGCTGGTATAAGAAAAAGTGGTAAAATATTCGAAAAAATAGAAAAATATTCTGTACTACGTTCAATGAAAGCCATTGAAAGAAGTGATGTTTGTCTACTTGTTATCAACGCTGAAGAAGGAATAATCGAGCATGATAAACACATAGCAAGTTATGCCCTTGAAGAAGGCAAACCACTAATAATTGTTGTAAACAAATGGGATACAGTAACTGATAAGAATGATATTAGTACATTCACTAAACTAGTACGCGCAGAATTTAAATTTTTATCATATGCACCTATTGTATTTGTATCAGCATTAACCAAGAAAAGAATATTTACAATAATGCCTGAGATAGACAAAGTATATGAAAATTCTCATAAAGAAATAAAAACAAATATCCTAAATGATGTTATAAGAGATGCTGTTATGTTAAAAGCTCCACCATCATATAAAGGTAAAAGACTTAAAATAACATTTGCTCAGCAAACAGGAACTGTTCCCCCTACTTTTACATTATTTGTAAATAGTGATAAATTAATACACTTTTCTTATGAAAGATACTTAGAAAATAAATTAAGAGAAAACTTTGATTTTGAAGGAACACCAATAAAATTAGAGTTCAAAAACAAACATAATTAACCCATTTAAACCTTCTAACATACAATGTATTAGGAGGTTTTTTTAATGAATTTTTCTGATAATTTTTTTAAACGAATTGAAAAGAAAACTAACGTCGATAAAAATACTATTCTTGACCTAGCGGACAAATTACAAAAAAGTAATATGAAAGATGAGAAAGTATTACGTGAGGTAATTGGAGATTTATCCAAAATGACAGGAAGAGAGGTATCTAAGGAAAAAGAACAAAAAATAATTGAAACAATACTTAATGACAAAGTACCAAATAACTTAGATAAAATGATTTAATGAATAATATAACCATTGGTATAGTAGCAAGAGATGAAGTATTAAATAATGTTAATTTACAAGTAGTAACAAAAAATAATTTAAAATATATCCACAACAAATGCAACTACATAGCCATACTTAACTACGATAATAGTCCTATCGATACCGAAGTATTAAAATTATGTGATGGAATCATAATTCAAGGTGGGAGTGATATCTATCCATATCATTTTCAAATAGTGGACTATTGTTTTCATCATAACATACCAATACTAGGGATATGTATGGGTCATCAAATACTTGGTTTATATAGTAATAATAGTAATAGCGAAGATGACTTAATAAAAATAAATAATCATTATAATAAAGATAAAAAACATATCATAAACATCAAAGAAGACACTATAATGTATAAATTATTTGGACCAACATTAGAAGTAAATACTAGACATCTCTATGCCATAAATAAAGTAAAAAAACCATTCATCGTATCAGCAGTTTCACGAGATAACATAATTGAAAGTATTGAATACATAGATGAAAGCCATTTTCTACTTGGAGTTCAATTTCATCCTGAAGATTTAGATAATACTGAAGCGCTATATAATTACTTCTTAAAAGAAGTATACAAAAGAAAGCACTAACTTTCTTTTTTTAGTTATATTTCATTTTATTAGACATAATATTTAGTGATAAAAAGAAAAGAGGTATGTAAATGGAAAAAATAGAAGTTATAAAAAGTATTGGCCAAAGATCTGGAGGAGACATATATCTAGGAGTTGTTGGAGCAGTTCGTACAGGAAAATCAACTTTTATTAGAAAGTTTATGGAAAACTTAATAATTCCAAATATTCAAGATGAATATGAAAGAAAGAGATGTTTAGATGAACTACCACAGGCAGCAGCAGGTAAAACAATAATGACTACTGAACCAAAATTCGTTCCAGCTACGGCAACTAAAATTCAAATAGAGGATTTTTCTGCTAATATAAGAATGATAGATTGCGTAGGATATGTAATTCCCGCAGCCAAAGGTTATGAGGATGATAATGGTCCAAGACTAGTTATGACACCATGGTATCAAGAACCAATTCCATTTGTAGAAGCTGCAGAAATAGGAACAGAAAAAGTAATTAAAGATCATTCCACCATTGGAATAGTTGTAACTACTGATGGTTCTATTGGAGAAATACCAAGAAGTGAATATCTAGAAGCTGAAAAAACAGTAATTGAAGAATTAACTTCCATAGGTAAACCATATATAGTATTATTAAATTCCACTCATCCAATGCTTCCTGATACTGAAAGACTCGCAACTAAAATGAAAGAAGAATACAAAGTACCAGTATTACCAATAAACATCGAATCTATGCAAGAAAAAGATATGTATGGTATTTTAAAAGAAGCTCTATATGAATTTCCTATAGAACAGATAAAAGTAAATATGCCCGAATGGATAGCGGTCCTAAATCCAGATAACTATATAAAAGCAGAATATATAACCAAAATAAAAGAAGCCATAACTGAAGTAAATAAACTAAAAGACATAGATAAAATAAATAATAACTTTACTGAATCAGAATACATTTCAAAATCATATATATCTGAAGTAGATCCAGCGACAGGTGAAGTCACTATAAATCTAGAAGCCCCCGCAGGATTATACAGCCAAGTACTAAAAGATACCATAGGAGTTACTGTTGGTACCAAAGCAGACTTACTTTCATTATTCCAAGAATTAAATGTTGCCAAAAGAGAATATGACCAAATAAAGAGTGCTCTAAAAATGGTTAAGCAAACAGGATATGGTATTGCTTCTCCTACTCTTGAAGATATGAAACTAGATCCACCAGAAATAATAAAACAAGGTTCAAGATATGGTATAAAACTTAAAGCCAAAGCTTCATCAATACACATGATAAAAGTAGATGTTGAAAGTACATTCGAACCTATCATTGGAAGTGAATTACAGAGTAAAGAATTAATAGACTACTTAACTAAAAATGAAAATGAAAGTGGTATTTGGAAAAGTGAAATATTTGGTAGAAGCCTAGATGTTATAGTACAAGAAGGTATCCAAGCTAAACTATCAATGATGCCAGATAATATAAGATTTAAATTATGCCAAACACTAACAAAAATAATAAATAAAGGTTCATCTAATATGATAGCCATAGTAATATAAAAAGACTTAATACACGATTAAGCCTTTTTTTCATCTACTTTAATAGCCACTTTATTCTTATTAATTCTATCATTGATTATCTTAGAAAATATAGAATATAATACTGAGAACAAAGGCGTAGCCACAAGCATTCCCCATATTCCTGCAACACTTGCGCCAATAGTTACAGAAAATAGTACCCACATTCCAGGAAGACCAATAGATTTACCAACTACTTTAGGATAAATAAGATTACCTTCTAACTGTTGTAAAACAATTATAAATACAACAAATATGATGGCTTTAACCGGACTAATCATAAGAATTAAGAATGCTCCAAGGGCAGTACCAATAATCGAACCAAATACCGGTATTAAAGCAGTAAATCCAATTACAACAGATATTGTAGAGGCATAAGGAAGTCTAAGAACAAGCATACCAATAAAACATAAAGCACCAAATATAATAGCCTCTAAACATTGCCCAGTAACAAAGTTAGAAAAAGTTTTATTAGACATAGTGGCTATATCAGCAATCTTATCACTAACTCTAGGTTTCAAATAAGCTTTCATAAGTTTATCCACTTGTCTCTTCAAAGTTTCCTTCTGAGCAATAATATATATGGCAAACACAAGAGAAATAATACCCTTACTAACAATACTAATAATTGAAGCAGCAACTTCAGTAGTAATAGATAAAACATCTTTAGAATTACCCTTTATATAATCAGTAATAACCTTAGTAAAATTATCCAAATATTCACTAACTTTATTAATAGTCTTTTCTCCAACATCAAATTTTCCAAGTATATCAATAACATCTTCCTTATATTCAGGTAAAGTTTCAGAGAACAAAGACACTGAATTTCTAAGCTGTGGAATAAGTAAATTCATAACAAAATAAATAATAAGTCCTACAAGTATTAAACTAATAGTAATACTAAGTGGCCTCTTAATTTTTTTCCATACTTTACCTTCTTTAATTTTACCAAATATTTTTGTTTCAATAAACTTAATTAACACATTCAATACAAATGCTAAAAGTGCTCCTATAATAAATGGTGATAATACATTAATTACATATCCTAATACATTAATTATTTTATCAAAATTAACAAGTGCAAAAATAATAATAGCAACATAAGAAATAATAAATAAAATATCTTTTCTTGTTTTAAATTTCATATTATCCCTCCTAAATCACTATTATTATAGCATAACAAAAACAAACTGACAATAATATATTATTATTATTAACAATACAATTGTAAACTATACCAAATCATTCTTTACATATTTGTATACATTTAGTTAATTTTACTAAAATATTTTTTAATTTACTAAAAACCCTTGATTTTATTGCAATTATATGATATCTTTAATGTAGTAAACATAGTATGTTTACATTGTACAAAATGGAGGTAATAAAAATGACAAAAGCAGAATTAGTAGAATTTATAGCTGAAAAAGCTGATTTAACAAAAGCAGATGCTGGAAGAGCATTAGAAGCAATGATTGAAGGAATTACTGAAGGACTTAAAAAAGAAGGAAAAGTAACATTCGTAGGATTCGGAACTTTCACTGCTAAAAAAAGAGCTGCAAGAGAAGGAAGAAACCCACAAACTGGTGAAACAGTTAAAATTGCTGCTAGAGTTGTTCCAGGATTCAAAGCTGGAAGCAAGCTAAAAGATGCTTTAAACTAATTTGAGTCAAAAATAAAAGGCTTCGTAATGAAGTCTTTTTTATATTTCTTTATTTTTTATAAAAGTAAAATATCACTATCTTACGTCCCTACTCATAGTTTCAACTTTACCAAGTATCATATCTTCGGAAAAGACATTAACTACAATAGTTTGATACTTAGGATTCATTGCCTGAAGAATAATAGCCTTATTGCTCTTATATAATCTTCTAACAGATAAAGTATTACCCTTAATCGCTATAACAATATCATCACCATTATTATAACTATCTTTTTTTCTAAAGAATATTCTATCTCCTTTTAAATATATTGGAGCCATTGAATCATCAGTAAGTTTAATAGATAAAGCACATTGTTTACTAACAGGTTCATATGAAGCATTCTTATAAGTATTAACAATTTTTTCTCCTCTTGAAGTAACATTTTTATTACCATTAAAAGTATTAACATAATTCTTAATAAGTTTCTTCTCAAATAATTCTTCTTCTTCCCTAGTCATAGGAATATCTTTAATAACATCTGAACTAATATTAAATATCTCAGCTATATCAAAAAATATTTCATAAGGAATATTAAGAGTACCAGTCTCATACTTATGTAATGTTTGCCTATTCTTCTTATAATTTAATGCTCTAGCTAAATCTTCCAAAGAATAATTATACTTTTCTCTATACTCCTTAATAATTCCACATACAAAAGGCTTTAAATCATCGCTCACTAATTCCTGTTTTCTTGTTCTCATATTACATTCACCTACTTATCTTTTCTTTTAACAATCAAATATACTGGTATTAATCCTAATAAACCAATTACAACCTCTATTAAATATCTAATAACAATCATACCAAATAGTTCTACTACTGTATAATTACCTATATGTGCTATACTAACAAAAATAATACTTTCAATAAATAAAACTACTAATATTGAACCTACATTATTAAATATAATATTATTTTTATTTTTTCTAATATTATCATAAACATTACTGCCCATCCAGATAATCATACCAATTGACAGAAGGCCACCAACAAAATATCTAATATTAGATAAATCATATCCAAATAATAGATTATAACTATCATTACTAGCCAAATTATATTTACTACCAATAGTTAAAGTAGTAATCATAATAACCATATAAGTAAGAATATACGCTATACCAAAAGTACGAAGTATTCTTGTTGTTTCATCAAATCCATATCTATGAATAATAATATTATTAAGAAGTAATATTCCCACTATAAAAGGAATGCCCATATTAACATCAAAATCAAACATATTAATCATCTTAAATAACATTACACACAAAATAGAACTAAATAACCCAATACCCAAATATAAACCATCTTTCTTACCCATTTTATATGCTAAAAATATCAAAAAGAAAGTAAGAAGTATCTCAGTAATTAAAACAATATAATTCATTATTTCACCTTCTTTACTTCAAACATCTTATTGACAACAAGTAAATATATTACAGTTACAATAGACTTAACTAAATAATTACTCAAAGTAATCATCATCGAAGTATCAAATTTAATAATAAAGGCATAACTAAAATATATAAATACAAATACATCAGCAAATAAAATACCAACTACTGTAAGTATAGTTTTAATAAGTCTCTTACTATTCTCTTTCTTAAGTTCACTAAAAGTATAACTACTAAAAAGTAATGTACCAATTAAAGAAATAGGATATAATATAAGAATAGGCATATTATTAAGTATTAATTCTTGATATATAATAGAATTCCTATCCCCAAGTGAAGGAACAATAAAAGTATTAAGTAGAAGTATAATACCAAGCAAAATAGTACTAACACCAATCGTAGTAATTAACTTCTTATCTTCACCCTTACCATATCTATTAACAAAGTAATAAAGTATGACAAGTAATCCTGAAGAAAATATAATACCAAGATTAATATCAATTCCAAATATATTAACTAATTTAAAAGACATAATAAAAGATAAAACAGAATAAATAATAGCTAGTATATAAAATTCATGCTTATCAAAATATCTATGTACTATATATATTAGTCCCAAGCAAATACATATAAGTAAAAGAAATATCACTATACTCATATAAACACCTTCTTATTCAATATCATTATACCATATATTTTTTAAGATACAAATAATTTTATGAAAATTATATTAAAAAAGAAGAAACTAACCATTATTTCTTCTTTTAATCATATCATAAAAAGCCTCTAATCTTGTATCTACTCCCACTTCATTATCTTCAGAATCAAAACTAAAATATAATATAGGTATTTTGTATTCATTAACTATTTTAGGTAAAATACTCATTGCCGATATTTCGGGAGTACAACCAAAACTCTTTAAATGTAAGATGCCATCCATATAATTAGAATTAATACTTCTAACAACACTTGCAGTTCCATCAGCCCCCAAATGATATTTAAGATATTTCTTACCCTTTTTAATCATTCTATTAAGAATAAATCTCTTTGTAATAAGTAAATAAGTAAGATCATAATCCGGCAGGCGTCAGCCTCCGCAGTCCTGGGGTCAACGCCTGCGGCGATAAGCTGCTCGGTAAAGAAGCAGTGACGCTCGTAGATTTTTTCGGCAACCTCGCGGCCCACATCGGTCAGATGGAGAAAGTGATCTTCGTCCATTGTGAGAAAGCCGCCGTCCCGCAAGGTAGCCACTGCATGGCACACGCTGGGTTTTGACACCTCCATGTGCCGGGCCACATCTACGGAGCGCACCATACCCGTTTTCTTATGGAGAACAAGGATGGTTTCCAGATAGTCCTCCCCGGACGCATGAAGTTTCATGGAACATCTCCCTTCTAAAACAATTTACACAGCCCAACCAAGACTCTCCTGTTGGATATGGAACAGTTTATGGTACAATCCGTTCTTCTTCATCAGCTCATCGTGGGTTCCATGCTCTACCAACCGTCCATTGTCAAGGACGAGGATTTGGTCTGCATCTACAACTGTACGGAGCCGGTGAGCAATCATAATGACCGTCTTACCCTCCACCAGTTTGGCAATCGCCTTTTGAACCAGGACTTCATTTTCCGGGTCAAGGGATGCTGTTGCCTCGTCAAGCAGAATAATGGGCGCATTTTTCAGCAATGCGCGGGCGATGGAAATACGCTGGCGCTCACCGCCGGAAAGAGTGCTGCCGTTCTCACCGAGGACCGTCTGATACCCGTCCGGCATTTCCCGGACAAATTCATCACAATAGGCGGCTTTGGCCGCAGCAATTACTTGATCGTCCGTTGCGTTTGGATTGCCAAGACGGATATTATTCATGACCGTATCATTGAACAGGGTCACATCCTGGAACACGAAGGACATATAAGACATGAGACTTTCCGGCTCCATACTCTTAATGTCTTTTCCGCCCACGGTGATCTTTCCCTGCTGAACATCCCAAAACCGGGCAATCAGTTTGGAAATCGTGCTTTTACCGGAGCCGGACGGACCAACAAGGGCAGTCACGCTCCCCTGGGGAATTTTACAAGAAACATCTTTGATGACATCTTCCTGATTGTAGGCAAAGGTCACATGGGAAAGCTCAATATCGCAGTTCAGGACCGTTTTTCCTTCACCGTCCATCGCAGGGGTAGTGAGCAGGGTACGCATACGACTTGTGACCACATTCAAATTCAGCAGTGAGGACAGGTTCGCCAGGATCGCCAGGATCGGTCCATAAATCCGTGTGACCATCAGCAGGAACATAAGCAGAGGAAGAAGCTCAATCTGTCCTTGTGTTAGAAGAATAGCGCCAACAAAAATCGTGATACCGATGCCAGCCTGCAAAATCATACTTGCACTGGACATGAACACGCCGACAGCCATCTCCACTTTGATGGCGATTTTTTTCATTGCTAACAGAGCTTTATCCAGCGCGCTGAAATGAGAACCGGACAGCCCGCAGGACTTGATGATCTTCATGCCTTCCAAGTATTCCTGTACCTGGTCAGAAGCATCCAGCTTTGCGTCAACCTGTTTTTCAAACAGCTTCTTTTGATGGTTCCGGCTGAGCCAGATAATGAGGAAGGCAATCGGAACCGTGATAAATACGCACAAAGCAAGCCGCCAGTCAAAGAAGGCCAGCAGGATGCAGGTCAGGGTCACCGTGATGCCGTTTGCAATCAGCGGAGGGATCGTGCTGCTGAGCAGGGATTCCATGCTGCTGCAATCTGCCATCATATTTGTGGTCAGTTCAGAAAGGTCCTTGGTGTTAAAGAAATTCATCGGAAGTTTCCGCAGATGCTCCGCAATCCGAAGCCGGGTCGTGTTCGACTCTTTATATGAGGCAATATAGGTTTTGCGGTAATCGTTTTTGGCAGCCAGAAATACCAGAATGGCCGAAACAATACCCGCGCCCCACAGCATCCAGATATGGTTCCACTGAATGGAGCCGCCATTGACAAAGGGAGTCAGAATTTCACTGAAAATCATAACAGTTACACAGAACGGAAGAAGCATAGCCAAGTTCGTCAATGTGCAGGCGAAGATTGCTTTTTTCAGATCTGCGTAACCTTTGTCTGATAAAAAGAGAGCTTTTTGTAATCTGCTCATAGTTACACCGCCTTTCCGCTGATTTTCCAGCCAATTGCTTCTGTATAGTGGTTCCACATTTGCGCATAGCGTCCGCCTGCGTCCACCAGCTCGTCATGTTTTCCTTCTTCGATCAGGTGCCCTTTCTCCATGACAATAATCTTATCTGCATTGCGGATCGTGGAGAGGCGGTGTGCGATGATGATAACTGTCTTACCCTGCATCAGCTTTTCAAAAGCTTTCTGGATCAGGTATTCATTCTCCGGGTCGCTGAACGCCGTTGCCTCATCCAGCACGATGATGGGCGAGTCCTTGATAATGGCCCGCGCAATGGCAATTCGCTGGCGCTCGCCGCCAGAGAGATGGATGCCTTTGGAGCCGACCACCGTATGATACCCGTTGGGCAGATTGGAGATGAACTCGTGGCACTGCGCCGCTTTCGCCGCCGCAATCACTTGTTCCTCACTGGCCGAAGGATTGCCCATACGGATATTATCCAAGATGCTCTGCTTGAACAGGAAAATATCCTGGAACACAAAGCTGACATGGCGCATCAGGTCATCCTCCGCCATATCGCGCACATCTACGCCGCCGATGGTAATGCTGCCGGAAGATACGTCCCAAAACCGAGAAATCAGATTGGCAATCGTACTCTTGCCGCCGCCGGACGGGCCGACAATAGCTGTGATCTGTCCCTGTTTTGCTGAGAAAGATACATTTTCCAGGGCTTTCTCGGAAACATCCCCCGTGTAGGAAAAGCTGACATCGTGGAAAGCAACATCATCCCCAACAGGTTTCTTAGGATGAGATGTTTCCGGCATTTCAGGGATGTTCAGAATTTCATCCATCCGAGCCACATTCCCATCAATCTGCATGAACGATTCGGAGATATACATGATTTTGTTCAGTACACCGGAAATTGCGGGTACAAAGAGCAGATAGAAAATGAAGGTCATGGCAAACCCAGCAAAATCATCCGACCTGGAGCCGATTAAAATTCCGACAGGTACAAGGATCAGATAAACATTATTGATGATTGTGGTGAAGGCGGGCATACAGTTCTGCCAGCCTAGGGAAAATTTCAGGACCCACTCTGTATATCCGGCAATCGCTTCTTTGAGCTTTTTGAAAGAGGATGCGGTCTGGTTGAACGCCTTTACAACCGACATTCCACGAACATACTCTACAGAAGCGTTGTTCATTTCTTCCAGGGCTTTTTGGTACTTACCCATATTCTCCTTCATCTCGCCGCTGCCAAAGCCAATGAACTCCGCAACAAACGCCAGAATGATACCGACCAGAGAGGCAAGACCGAACCGCCAGTCAACGGCCAGTAGGATGATGACCATGACAATGGGAGCTGTAATAGAAGCGACAAAATCCGGGAACTGGTGAGCAATAAAGCCCTCTACGCTTTCAATGTTTTCATCCATGATTTTCCGCAGACGTCCGCTGCCAATCGTCAGGTGATACCCAAGTGGAATTTTAGTAATATGGTCTGCAAAGAGAACCTTCAACTCGTACAGCGTTCCGAACGCTGCCATGTGTGAACTGAAAATAGCCAGGAAGTACAGCAGGATATTCGCCACGATCCCGGCGAGCGCCAGCCAGCCGTAATTCATGACCATCCCCATATCCAACTGGTCAAGGTTCGGGAAAACACCGATAATTGAGCGGATCATAAAATAGACCGCTATGTACGGGATGAACGAAGCAATGGCCGCCAGTGACGAAAGAACCGCAGCTAAGAATACAAGGCCCTTTCTGTCAGAAGCCAATTCCATGCATCGCGCCAAACCCGTCTTTGGTTTTGCTTGTTTCGACTTTGCGTTTGACATAGCATGAACCCTCCTTAAAATTGAAAATGGTGAGGTTAGCAGTTTCTAACCTCACCACTCATTTTATCAACCTTTGGAATTGCCTGCTACTCCATAACTCTGTTCCACTGTCCAAAATAGCCCAAAGATACCAGAGAGTTAGTCGCAACTATATCGCCCTTAGACAATGCCTGCCTTCTGGAAGTGCTTTTTGAACACACCTTTTGCAATCAAAGCGCCGATGATGCCTGCAACGAAAGTCACAACGGCGATAATGACTACCATTGTTCCATTCATAAAGCTATGTAACTCTGCCAGATACTCAGCACTCACACCGTTAGAGGTGGACATATCATCCACATAGCCGGTCATAATGACCATAGGGAGATAGGTTCCCAGCGCAAAGAACATCATATAGGCGGAATAGCCAATGGTATTCAGCCAGAAGCTCTTGTAGTGGCCGATACGGGCCAGAAGCTCCGCAATTATGGCACCGGCAATAAAACCGACAGCAACCGCCCATCCTGCGCCAATCAGAAACTCAATCAGGCCGATCACCACACCGCTCAAGAGAACGCTCCCGGCCTTTGGCACTTTAGCGCGCATCAGCATATAGATAATGCCTCCAGGAATTGCAGCAATGGCGCTCCCAAACGCAAAGGTCACCACGGTAGCTGCGGAGGCAAAGATGCACACCATTACTACGGCAAAGAACAGAACCGTAAAAATGCCCAGTGTAATATAGTCCTTTGCCTTCATTTTGTCGGACACGCCGACAGCTTTTGCTTGTTCACTCATATAGATAGCCCCTTTCTATTATTGGTATATAACTAAGATGAAGTCTTTTCATCCATGCGAATGACACGGGAACAAATCTTCATCAGTAGTTCATTGTCATGGGAAATCACCAAGATGGCTTTCCCTCTTTTGGACAGCGCACTTAAAATTCCTGCAACACTCTCCATGTTTTTGTAGTCCAAGCCGCTTGTAGGCTCATCAAAAATAAGTACCTCTGCATCCCGGAGAGCCGCAACGCCGATAGCAGTGCGCTGCTTTTGCCCACCTGATAGGGACATTGGATGCCGCTCTTTATAAATCGTCAAATTCAGCTCATCCAGAATATCGTCTATTCTCTTTTCGTCTTTATCCTTCTGGTCAGATAATGCCAGCAGTAGTTCCTGGTAAACGCTATCGGTAAACAGTTGATAGTCCGGGTCCTGCATGACAAGATATGCTTTCCTGATCCGCCGTTTGCTTGGGATCATACTGTTTTGGTATAGAACTTCTCCACGGAGTTCCTTCTGCAAGCCACATAAGGTCCGGGCTAAAGTTGATTTCCCACAGCCATTTTTTCCTACCACACCAACAATTTCTCCTGGGTAGACACGAAAATTCAGGTGCTGCGCCACGGGTTTCCCTTTCTCATATCCTATCGCAAGATCTTTAACTTCGACAGCCGGGGTATCGTTTCGAGATGGCATTGTTTCTGGAAGTTCTAACCTTGCAGGCGTATAGCTTCTAAGTCCCAGCGCCTTGATTTGCTCGGTACTGAGTAAAGCAAAATCACGGGCGGACCAAGATTGTTTTAGCTTACCATGTTCCATAAGGACAATGCGGTCTGCAATCCCATTCAAGAAGTAAAGGCGATGTTCGGATACAACAATCGTTTTTCCTTGCGCCTTAATCAGCAAAAGCAGCCGCCGTAGTTCTTGGATGGCCTCCGGATCCAAGTTTGAGGAAGGCTCGTCCAAGACAAAAATATCAGGATTTAATGCGTAAACGCTGGCAAAGGCTATGGTCTGCTTTTGCCCGCCGGACAAGTCAAACAGGTTGCGATCCTTTAACTTTTCAATATGTAATTCCCGGATAGTCTGTTGGTAACGGTTCAACATCACTTGATAAGGCATCCCCTTATTTTCCATACCAAACACAATCTCGCTGTCCGTATCCAGGCTGAAGAATTGACTGCGCGGATTTTGGAAAACAGAGCCTATCTTGTCTGACAAATCGTGCGGTTGGATCGTGCGGGTATCAACTCCGTCAATGAGGACCGCCCCGGACATTTCCCCTTCGTAAAAGTGGGGAATAAGCGTATTTATCAACCTGGTCACACAAGTCTTTCCACATCCAGATTCGCCAGTGAGAACAACACACTCCCCCTTTTTAATCTGCAAATTGAAATCTTGCAGATTTTCCTGTTCAGCGCCGGAATATTGAAAAGATACATGGTCAATATCAATCATCATCATATCCTCCCATATATCTGGTATTTGCAGAAAAACAGCACAACGAAGGCAATAAGAAAGAAGCACAGTACCATCCAATCTTTAGCATGGACTTTTAGCTGAATGAACGAAGTTCGTTGTGCCGGATTATCAATGCCTCGTGTCACCGCAGAAGCAGATAATTCTTCTGCAATCGAAGCAGAGCGCATCACGATGGGGATAGCGATTGCCTCCAGAATGAGCACAGGGCGCGTGAATACATTTTTCCACGAAAGTGCGATGCCTCTTAACTTCATCGCGTCATAGATATTGTGGATCTCCTCACTGAAAGTCGGAAAAAAGCGCAATACCATAGCGAATGTAATGGTAATGCTCCGAGGAATTTTTAGCGAGTACATGGCCGCAATCAATTCGCTGACTTTCGTTGTAGCGATAAAGGTTGAGGCAAAGAGTACCACGGGTATCATCACCCGAATAAACAATGTGAAGATCGACAAAATAGTTTCGATGGCCTGGGGAAGGAAGGCGCAAAGCTGCTGTATGGCCGCAATCACCACATAAAAGATAAGGTATTTCAATACAATCTTTTTCTGCCCCATCAGGCACGAAAGGATACAGATAAAGAAAAAACACACGCTGCCAAGAATGAAATCCTTCAAGCCGAACACCATAAAGTTGATAAGAATGAATAACAACAACTTTATTCGTGTGTCTATAACAAGCACAAATCACCACCTCCTAAAAATGGGTTGATGCAGTTAGATAAAGCTAACTACATCAACCCATTATACACAGTTCCTCAATTTTTTTCCGCTCCATTCCTTTTAGATGATGCAGAAAATAGCCCGTTCTTCCTATTTATTTTTTCGATAGTCCTTTGGTAACATCCCATACACAGATTGAAACGCTTTAGCAAATTTGCTGGCATTGCTATATCCGAGTTCTAAAGCTATATCCCCGATTTTCATTTTATCTTCCGAGAGCCACTGGGCTGCTAAATTCATTTTGTATTTTTTGAGATACGCATAGGGTGTGTCTCCGTAGATATGAGAAAAAACCAAATGAAAAACAGAGAGGTTTAAGTGTGCTTCCTTTGCCAACTGCTCCAGAGACACTTTTTCATCCAAATGGGAAATGAGGTATTCTCGTATCGCTTTTGTGGTCTGTATCTGTTTCTTATCAAAATACTTCAAATCGCACCCGTTAATCTGTGTCAACTGATCCATGTGGTATAGTAATTCGATAGCTTTGATTTTGAAATAGCCGATTGGCTCCGTCTCAGCGGCAGAATATAATTCTGAAAACAGATGCTTCAACTGCGCTGGGGTATCACTGACATACCACCGTGTTTCAAGTCCCAGCGTTGTTCCTATTTTATCAAGGTCAATAGGGATTGTCTGCATCATCCGGCGTGTTCCATCTGAAAGCGCCTGACGGTCAATGACGAGGCTGACGCCGTAATATTTTCCCAAAGGGAAAGAAAAGGAAACCGGCAAATGCTCTGTTGCCGCAACGCTAAAATAGCCCTCTGGCAAATACGATACAGTGTGGTTAGCAAATTCACATTCATACCGGCCGGTCTGGCAGTGCGTGATCTGAATAATATCTGGATTAAACTTTTGTGTTTCCATAGACTCATCTGATTCAAAATCGAGGAAACAAAGCTGTATTCCCTCAAACAGATTATAGTTTTTTACAATTCCCCGGCCTTTGCAACCATAATCTACGACTACACGATCATCACTTTGCGCCAGAACTTTGGCCTGCATACCGTACCAGTCTTGATTGAAACTGGCATTTCCCATTATCCTCACTCCAATCAGTTAATTATAACTTACTGATTTTATAATAACACACGCCTGGACGAAATTCAAGAAAATAGCCCGTTCATGTTTTTACGAGTCCAGATTCGGGATAATACTGGCAAGCAATGCCTGTGTTAATACACACAGGCCCGCAGGGAAGAAAATCCCTCCGTGATTTTCCTCTCCGCTTGCTTGTTGAGGGCAGCGCCCCCAAGCCCCTTTGAACACAGAATTTCATTCTGTGGCT
>OLSN01001250.1_pt1 | contig 22869 bp, 19 predicted proteins | sample 1672411 | NCBI WGS metagenome assembly OLSN01 (sample SAMEA3136683, study PRJEB25190) | human gut metagenome | biome: human gut; feature: human-associated habitat; material: faeces | place: Austria | collected 2013 | reverse complement strand
TCGAACCACATCTCGTCACGGCTTGGAAGCGGGAACACGGGCCTGGTGTCGTCCGTGGTGTTGTAGAGGTCGAGTATCTGTTCCGCTATCGGGTGCAGGGGGATGAACGCCTCCACGTTGGTCTTCTTCCGGTTGATGCGGATGTAACGCCTGCCGTCCGCCGTCCTGCCGATATGGTGCGGATGGAGCAACATGATGTCCACATACGCCAGACCGGTGAACGAAGAAAGAAGCATCAAAGCAAGGGAGATAGAAATAAAGAGAATCAAACGCAACTTGTTGTAAAGCAACGGTTTTGCAGTTGTTTGCCATTACAGCCAAACAGCAGGGAAAGGCAGGATAATGCAAGGTTTCCGCTACCAAGTCATTACCTGTTCCGCAACCTGCCTGAAGCCTGAAAGACAGCGTTCCTAATGCTTGTAAACAAGCATTATACGTGCGGCAATGGCTTCAAATCCGCAGATTTAGCAGCATCCGTTCCGTTTGCGCCGTTCTGCCCTGTTTCCAATTCTGTCGGTCGGCAATGTATCACTAATATTGCAACCAAAAAAGTTATGGCAATGAAGACAGAAATGAAAGTGCTGTTCTACATCAAGCGCAGCGGACAGGACAAGGACGGACTGTCGCCCCTCATGGGCAGGATAGCCGTCAGGGGAAAGAACAATTCTATCGCACAGTTCTCATGCAAGTTCAAGGTGGATGTAAGGCTGTGGAACGCCACTGCCCAACGGTGTACGGGCAAGAGCCGGATGGCGGTCATGGCAAACCGGGAGATTGAACGCACGCTATTGTTGTTGCGCCAGCGTTTCAACGAACTTAAAGACATCAAGGAGGTTGTTTCGGCAGAGGAAGTGAAGAACGCCTACCAAGGGCTGGCGGAATCGCAGGACACCATCATGAAGCTGTTTGAGGAGCACAACAGCGACTATGCCTTGCGCGTGGGCGTAAACCGTTCCGCAACCAGCTATTACCATTACACGAACACTTACCGCCACCTCGCCACCTTCCTGAAAGACAAGTATCATCTTTCCGACATGCCCGTCAAACAGATGGACGAGAATTTCATCGAGGATTTCGACATGTACATGCGCACCGTCAAGCGGTTTATGCCCAAGACCATACTCGGACATGTAAACCGCCTGAAAAGCGTGATGATGCTTGCCGTGTTCCGTGGCATTATCCCGTTCAGCCCGTTCAAAGGCTACAGACCGCAAAAGCCGGAGTTCAAGCAGATGTACCTTACGGAAGAGGAACTGGGCAAGTTTGCAAATATGACCTACGATACGCCCAACCGCAATTTCACGAGGGACATGTTCCTGTTCTCGTGTTGGACGGGCATTTGTTACTGCGACATGAGGGCGTTGACGGAGAAGAACCTTGTAAAAGCCGAGGACGGAAGCCTGTGGATTCATACCGAACGGCAGAAGACCGGAACGCCCGAATGTGTAAGGCTGATGGAGATACCGCTCGCCATCTTGGAGAAATACAAGGGCATGGATGCCGACGGGAAATTGCTGCCCATGCTTACGAAAGAAAGCATGAACCGCCACCTCAAAAAGATGTCGGTGATGTGCGGCATCAACCGTCCGATTTCATTCCATCAGGCACGTCATACATTCGGCAGCATAATTTGTTTATCACAAGGAATACCCATCGAAACGGTAAGCAAAATCATGGGGCACAAACATATCAAGACCACACAGCGGTATGCGAAAGTCACGCAGGACAAGATTGACCGTGACGTGGACAGGCTGAATGAAGCCATCGGCGGCAAGTTCTCCCTGTTCGGGATTGATGCATCCCCTTCCACGATACGCAAGGACAACACCCGGCGCAGGGTAAATCCGAGTTGGAAACAAAGGGCTATTGTCAAACAAATGATGGAGGGATAAGCCATGCGCAGCACGTTCAAGCTATTGTTCTACATCAACCGACAGAAGGTGAAGAAGAACGGCAAATGCCCTGTCATGGGACGTATTACCCTTGACGGCAAGGTCAGCCAGTATTCCACAGGGTTGGAAGTCGAGCCTGCGTATTGGGATGCCGACACGGGCAGGGCTTCCACTGACGGGCGCAAGGAAAGCCTTGACTGCGAAAAGAAAAAGGAACTGGTCAGGCTAAACGATGCCCTGTCCGCACTGGAAGCCAAAGCCCATGCCGCCTACAAGGAGAATGTGGACAGTTACGGCTTCGTGTCGGCTGAAATCATCAAGAACGCCGTGACGGGCAAGTCGCAGGTGAAGGGAACCCTGCTTGCGCTGATGGACGAGCATAACGAAGAATATGCCAAGCGTGTGGGCATTGACAGGACAAGGCACAGCTATGTCCGCTATCTGACCACACGCAAGCACATCCACAATTTCATGAAGTACAAGTACAACATGGAGGACATGTCGTTGCGCTCGCTGACCATGCGCTTCATGACCGACTTCACGTTTTACCTTTCCACCGTGCTGAGAGTGAAGGTATCGGCATACAACGACTACCTCATCCTGCTGCACAAGATGACGCGGCTCGCCTTGAAGAAGCATATTCTCAAACGCGACCCTTTCGCGGGACACAAGATAGAGAAGGTTCCGGTGAACCACCGCTACCTGACGGGTGAGCAGTTTGAGAAGCTGTTGAAAGCCAAGCTGCCCACATACCGACTTTGTCATACGAGGGACTTGTTCGTCTTTTCGACTTTCACGGGCATCGGGAGGGCGGATTTAGCGAATTTGACGGAGGACAACATCATCACGAAGGAGGACGGTAGCAAGTGGATTCACATCGCCCGTCAGAAGACCAAGGCAGAGTGCCATATCAAATTGTTGGACATACCCTTGCGCATCATTGAGAAGTATCGCGGAGAAGGCAAGGACGGCAAACTGTTTTATGTGCCAATCACCGGAAACCTCAACCGCAGCCTGAAAATGATTGCCGAACAATGTGGCTTGGACTGCCATCTTACCTACTATCAAAGCCGTCACTCCTTCGCAACCCTGATTTGCCTGAACAACGGCGTGCCGATAGAAAGTATCAGCAAGATGATGGGGCATTCCTCCATCCGCACCACGCAAATCTATGCGGAAATCACCAACCAGAAGGTGAGCCGTGACTTGGCTGTATTGTCCGAGACCACAAAAGGCAAGTTCTCCCTGCCTGATGACGGGATGCCATCGCGTGTGTTCAAATGCGGCAATTACAGCGGCTGGAAAAAGGAATGTAAACGGAATTCAGACAATGAAAAATGATGCGGACATGGAAAGAGGAATAATCACAATCACTGAAAACGGGGCGGTCACGATGCCGACCGCTCCCGTTTGGATGACGCAGCAGGAGATGTGCGATGCGTTCAATGTGTTCGGTTGCTATATTCGTAAGGCTATTGCTGTCATTTACAAAAACAATGAATTGTCGGAAGAGGAAACGGTGCGACATGTCAGGCTGGACTACAGGATTTGCTATGACGTGTACAGCCTTGAAATGGTGATTGCCGTGGCTTTCAGGTTGCGAAGCCGCGAGGCAATGGCTTTCAGACGGTTCATCATGGACAAACTCTGTTCTTTCAATAGAGGAAATTCCATCCATTTGTTTTTTTCGCTATCCAATGCCCATCCCCGATGCGCATGTTAGGATAAAGCGAAACGACCTTCCCATAAAGAGTAAGCCGATGGCTAGGCAGTTATCTTGCAGCCATCGGCTTACTCAGTTTTTGCAAGTATCAAATCACGTTTCCAAACGATAGGCGTTCCGATAACCGCTCATCACCATCTTTTCGATGTCCGATTCCTTATACAGAATTTTTCCACCCAACTGGTAATAGGCAATCATCCCGTTGCTGCGGTAGTCCTGCAAGGTGCGGCGGCTCACCTTGAGCCATGCTGACACCTCCTTGTCCGTCAGGAACTGTTCGTTACTTGGCGAAGCCTTGTGCCCCGCATCCATTCTTTCGATACCTTCAAACAAAGCATCCAGCTTTCCGATGAAGTCGACCTCCAGTTCACGGTCGGCAAGAATCAAGTCGTTCATAATTTACAGTGGATTTAGTGGTTATACATATTATTGTCTGATTAGATGCTACAGCCACGATAGGCTGCATCCTTACGCCTGTCCTCCACGAGCCGGACGATGCGCTGCACATCCTCCGGCTTGTAGAAAATCTTGTGCCCTATTTGCGAATAAGCCAACGTGCCGTTGTCGCGGAGCGTCTGCAAGGTGCGCGGACTGATGCGCAACTGTTGGCAGACCTCTTGGTTGTCCATCCAGCGGCTGAGCCGTTTCCCTTCCCTCTTGCGGAGGATTTCATTTACCCGGTCGGACAGGCGGTTGAGCTTGCCGACCATTTCTTCGTACTTGCTTTTTGAAATGATTACTACTTCCATACTCATTATATTTACTGTTTGTTCTTCTTTTTGTCTGCAAAGTAAATCCGTTGTCCGCTTGAAACAATGGATTTGCAATGAGGTGGCAGCTTGTGGCAGCAAGTGGTCGGGAGTGGCGTTATACACTGAACCCGTAACGGCTGTTTCAAGCGTCCGTGGTGCAAAAAAAAGCGAAGTCCGGCATAATCCAACCGCTTTGCACCTACGTGGCAGCATTTGGCGTCGGTGTGGTAGCCTGTGGCGTTCTTTGGTTTCTCAAAGGGCATTTCCTTAAATCCGTCCAGACTACTCCATTTAAGCCCTTAAAATTTCCAATGCCCGCTTCACGTACTATGGCAAAACGATGCAGCACGAACCGTTCCGGCAATGTGTAAAGTGCAAAACCGAACATTGTTGCCACAGTCAGCCCATTCGTTTGACAGCCTGCAATACAGGCGTTTCCTTTGCAATCGATAATCGGTCAAATGTGCGCACAACGACCAACATTGTTAAACATTTAATTCAAACAAGTATGAAGAAAAATTTAAGCAGCCAAAACATGGATGCAGCATTACAGGATTTTTTAGGCAGCAAGCCGAGTATGGAAATCCCTAAGCCGGAATCTCAGCCTGCTGACACGCAGGAACAGCAGGAAAAGGCAAGCGAGGTTGTACAGGAACAGGCAAGTGAAACCGTGCCGGAACAAGTAGATGAAACTCCGCAAGTGGTACGCCGCATCAGCGGCAAGCAACGCAGGGCATCGTTGGAGGATTACAAGGAAACATTCCTTCCCGTTCCGGTCATCGAAGACCGCAAGCCCGTGTTCCTCAGCCGCCGCACGCGCGACGCCCTTGACCGCATCGTCCGCATGTTCGGCGAGCGCAGGATGAGCGTGTCGGGACTGGTGGAGAACATCGCACGGCAGCACCTTGCCACCTACGGGGAGGACATCGAGGCATGGCGTAAACTCTGAGAATTAAGAAGTGGATTGACGGGGGACAATTCAGAGTTACCCTGAACCTATCCAACGGAGTTTTGAGGGGAGCAAGTTTGTGTTTCGGGCATACCGAAACCGCCTACTCCCACTCATAGACTCCGTGGAGAGCCATATCCCGTTGGTCTAACCAGTAATCACATTCTAATCAGTAGAAATCAATTAAAAATCAATGGAACAGAAACGGAATTTTGACAGAAGAAACAAGGGAGGCCGCCCCAAGAAAGGAGCGGCAGACAAGCTGAAATACCGCCTCACTGTGAAGATGGCGACATCGGACTACTACACGCTGAAAGGCAAGGTGCGGAACGCGGGCATATCCACCGGGGAATTCTTGCGCCGTTGCATGAGGAACGGGCAGGTGAAGGAACGGCTCACGCCGGAACATACGGGCTATGTCCGCCAGCTCTGCGGCATGGCGAACAACCTGAACCAGCTTGCGCACAAGGCGAACGCCGCAGGATTCGTCACGGTGAGGATGGAGTGCCGATTACTCGTGGCACGGATTGAAGAATTGCTGAATTTAATCCTCTTATGACAGTCGGATATGATAGCTAAAATCGTAAAAGGAAGCCGTTTCAGGGATGTGGTAAACTACATTCTTGACAAGGAAAAGGACGCTAAAATCCTTGTCTGTGACGGTCTGTTTGCCGAGAGCAAGGACACGATAGCCATGAGCTTCGAGGCGCAATCGAAGATGAATCCAAAGGTTACAAAGCCAGTCGGACACATCTCGTTGGCTTTCTCCAAGGAGGACGAACACCGCCTGACCGACCGCGCAATGGCAGGAATAGCGTTGGAATACCTGAAGGAAATGGGGATAACCGACACGCAAATCCTTATTGTGCGCCACTTCGACAAGGAGCATCCGCACGTGCATATAGCGTTCAACCGTATCGCCAATAATGGCAGGACAATCAGTGACCGCAACGAGCGGATACGCAGTGCACGCATCTGTAAGGAACTGACACGGAAGTACAACCTTTATTTCGCCAGTGACAAAGAGAGGGTGGAGCAGCACCGCCTGAAAGAGCCGGACAAGACCAAGTACGGGCTTTATTCCATCCTTAAATCGGAGGTTTCAAGGTGCGGAAACTGGCGGCAGTTAGCCGCTAATTTGGAGAAGCAGGGCGTGGATATGCGGTTCAAGTACAAAGGCAAGTCGGACGAGGTGCAGGGTGTCGTCTTCTCCATGAATGGTTACTCGTTCAGTGGTTCCAAGATTGACAGGCGGTTCAGCTATTCCAAGATAGATGCTGCATTGGAACGTAACAGACATACCGAGCGAATGGAAATGCAGCCGCCCTCGTGTCGTGAAGAACAGTCCACGTTCCCAACCGAACCAAGGGGCAACGATGATTTGTACAGCAGTTCGATTGGTCTTTTCATGCCGGACAATGCAAACGCTCAGGCGGATGAAAACTATTTTGAGGAAGAATTAAAACGCAGGAACAAGAAAAAGAAACAACGTAAAATAAGATTCTAAATATGGACAACAATGAAGTTTTCGCGCTCTTCGAGGACATCAAAAATGGCTTAAAGGGCATCAATGACAGATTGGAGAACGTTCCCAAAGTAAGTAACGGTCAATCAGGAGAACAAGCTTCTACAATGGATTTGGCTTCCATAAAGGACTTGTTCGACAGTTCTGCAAAGGAGCATCAAGAGCAAACCAAAGCCATGCTGACCAAGTTCGGGGAGGCGGAGGTTTACGCATCGAACAGGATTCTGCACTTGTTACGAAACTTGAAGGAATCGTTTGTCCGAAGTTCGGAAGGACGGAAGGATGAGCCACAGGAGCATATCCACCGACACAGTTTTGACATCCGGTCGAGCAAGGTATTTTCTCTTTTGGTCGGCATGGGTATCGCTTGTACTCTTTCCATCTGGGGTAATATTGAACTTTGGAAATCCAAGCGCCAGTATGCGGACGATGCGTTGAAGTTCCGTGTCATCCGCTCATGGGGAGGTTGCAACGCCAATCATATCCTTTGGCTGAATGACGTGTTCGACATCCACCGCGATGAGGAAGCCATCGAATGGATACGTCAGGAAGCTGACGGCTACGACAAAGGGTTAAAGACCTTATCGGACAGTCTGATGCAGGATAAATTGAAAGTAACACAAATGACGAATAACAATAACAAAAAGTAACGTGAATGGCATCGGTAAAAGTGAAATTCCGTCCTTCTTCCGTAAACGGCAAGGAGGGCAGCATCTATTATCAGGTAATACACAACCGCGCAGTCCGCCAAATCAAGACGGATTGCCGGGTATTTGAAAGCGAATGGAACGGTAAAACATCGGCAGTTGCCGTTCCTGTTCTGGCAAGCATCGAACGGAAAAACTACCTTCAATCGGTCGCAAGCCGGATAGAATGGGATGTAAAACGCCTGACGGCAATCATCTCATTGCTTGAAAAAGGGAACAAAGGTTACACGGTGGATGACATCCTCGTGAAATTCAACAGGCAAGCAGACGGACAATCCCTGTTCCCTTTCATGCAGGGCATAATTGACCAATTAAGGCGGCTGAACAGAATCCGCACGTCGGAAACATACTCCGCTGCGCTTGCCAGTTTCATGAAGTTCCGTGACGGTCAGGACATTCTTCTGTGTGAGATTGATAGCGACACAGTGATGCTCTATGAAGCATGGCTGAAAGCCAACGGCAACTGCCCCAATACAACCTCATTCTATATGCGCATACTTCGTGCCGTCTATAACCGTGCAGTAGAAAAGGAACTGACGGAACAGAGGCATCCTTTCAAGTACGTTTACACTGGAATAGACAAGACCGTGAAACGTGCTGTGCCATTGAAGGCTATCAAGCGCATCAAAGAACTTGACCTGACACTAAAACCGCATCTGGACTATGCGAGGGATATGTTCCTCTTTTCGTTTTACACCCGTGGCATGTCGTTCATTGACATGGCTTATTTAAAAAAATCAAACTTGAAGAACGGCATCCTCACATACCGCAGGAGAAAGACCGGACAACAATTGACTATCAAATGGGAGAAGTGCATGGAGGAAATCGTGAACAAATATGAAGGTCGTTCCGCTACGCAATACTTGTTGCCCATAATCACTAATCCGTTTGCCAATGAACGGATACAATACATGAACGCCCTCAGCCGTGTGAACGTAGCCCTGAAAGAAGTCGCCCGTTTGGTGAACTTACAGATTCCGTTGACCATGTATTGTGCCCGGCACGGATGGGCAAGCGTCGCCAAGAGCAAGAATATACCGCTTTCGGTCATCAGCGAAGGCATGGGGCATGATTCGGAGGAAACCACGCGCATTTATCTCACATCGCTTGACACGAGCGTGGTGGACAGGGCGAACAGCCTTATTCTGAAAGATTTGTAATTGGAAATACAATCAGAAAATTGTTTTGCAAAAATCGGAATCTCTTGATAAGAGTTATAGTTATATCGCAAAGGTACGCAAAATATTGCAGATTTTGTGAAAAGTTCTCATTTATAATGGGATAAAAGATGGAAATTGTACGGATTTGTTTGGCAAATCCACTTTTCTTGTTTGCTAACATCCTGATTCATAGGATTTATATCCTTAACGTATATCTCTTATCAAGAGTTGAATGTACGCAAGGATTTTAAGCATTGTAACACTATGGAACTGCCCGTACAGTTTGACAACATAAACCGCCGTGTCGTGGACGACCTCAAGGAGAAACTTACCGCCGCAAGCAGCCTGTCTGTCGCGGCGGCAAGTTTTTCCATCTATGCCTTTGAAGCATTGAAAAAGGAGTTGGAAGCGGTGCACGAGTTGCGTTTTATTTTCACTTCGCCCGCCTTTAATAAGGAAACGGCAAAGAAACAGCAGCGCGAGTTTTACATCCCAAAGCTAAACCGCGAGCGTAACCTTTACGGTTCCGAATTCGAGATACGTCTGCGCAATCAGTTATCACAGAAGGCCATCGCCCGTGAGTGTGCAGAGTGGATTCGCCACAAGGTACGCTTCAAAAGCAATGTATCGGGCGGAGTAATGAACGGCTTTATGAACGTGGCCGACGGCAAGGGAAACGATTTTACTTACTTTCCGTTCAATGAGTTCACCACTACCGAGCTTGGCATCGAGCGCGGCAACAATCTCTGTCCGGGCGTCATGCGCTTGCCGTCACCATACGCCGAACAGTACATCAGGAATTTTGACGAGCTGTGGCGTGACAAAGACCGCTTTCAGGACGTGACAGATACGATAATCGAGAACATCGAGACCGTTTACCGCGAGAACGCGCCGGAGTTCATATACTTCGTCACGCTCTACAATATCTTCCATGAGTTTCTGGAAGACATCAGTGAAGACGTACTGCCCAATGAAGCAACAGGATTCAAGAACAGTGAAATCTGGGGTAAGCTCTATAATTTCCAGCGTGATGCCGCCCTTGCCATCATCAACAAACTGGAGAAATACAACGGTTGCATCCTTGCCGACAGCGTGGGCTTGGGCAAGACGTTTACGGCACTGGCAGTCATCAAGTATTACGAGAATCGCAACAAGTCGGTGCTGGTGCTTTGCCCGAAGAAACTCAACGACAACTGGATAACCTACCGCAGCAACTACGTGAACAACCCGATAGCCCGTGACCGCCTGCGCTACGACATTCTGTTCCATACCGACCTGTCGCGTGATACGGGCAGGACCAACGGTCTTGACCTCTCGCACATCAACTGGGGCAATTATGACCTTGTGGTTATCGACGAAAGCCACAACTTCCGTAACGGCGGCAAGGTGACGACCGACGATGATGACAACCCGAAAGAGAACCGTTACCTGCGTCTGATGAACCGAGTGATGCGACAGGGCGTGAAAACAAAGGTGCTGATGCTTTCTGCCACACCCGTGAACAACCGCTTCAACGACCTGAAGAACCAGTTGCAGCTTGCTTACGAGGGCGATGCGTCGAACATTGACGGTTTGCTTAGCACCAAGAACAGCATAGACGACATCTTCCGTCAGGCGCAGACGGTCTATAACCGTTGGAGCAAGCTGCCAGCCGAAGAACGTACCGCCAAGGCATTACAGGACGCATTGAGCTTCGATTTCTTCGAGGTTCTCGATGCCGTCACCATTGCCCGAAGCCGCAAGCATATCGAGCAGTATTACGACACGGCAGGCATCGGCAAGTTTCCTCATCGTTTGCCGCCACTGTCGCGCCGCCCCAAGCTGACCGACTTGGACAATGCCGTTACCTACAACGACATATACAATCTTATCCAAAAGCTAAATCTTGCCATCTATACGCCCTCTGATTTCATCCTGCCGTCAAAGCGTTACAAGTATATGACTGGTAAGGAAAGCGACAAGGATTTTTATGCCGGACTGTCAATGTCTGGACGAGAGCGTGGCATACGCCGTCTGATGTGCATCAACCTGCTGAAACGCTTGGAGAGTTCGGTAGCCTCGTTCCGTCTTACCGTGGAGCGTGTAAGGGAACAGGTAAACGGTATATTGGAGAAAATTGGCAAGGCAGATTTAAACAATGTAACGGTGGATGGTGATTTGACGCCCGACGGCTTGGATATGGATGACAGCGAGAGTGACGTGTTCATCGGCAACAAGAAAGGGAAAGTCTGCCTTGCCGACATGGACTATATTTCTTGGAGCGGATATTTGGAAAAAGACTTGAAGACGCTTGACCAACTCTTGCAGAAGATTTCAGCCATTACGCCTGCGTATGACGGCAAACTCGCCCAACTGAAAGCTGATTTGCAAGAGAAGTTCACGCATCCCATAAACGGCAACAACAAGAAAGTTATCATCTTCACAGCTTTTTCAGACACGGCGGTTTACCTCTATGATAACCTTGCGCCTTACATCAAGGAGCGTTTCAATATGGACACCGCCCTTGTGACGGGTGATGTGGAGGCATGCACTACGCTGAAGCTGAAGTCAAGGCAGAAACTCGACTTCAACACCGTGCTTACCCTTTTCTCTCCTGTCAGTAAGGAGAAAGCCGCCATCTTTCCAGACACCGACGGAGAGATTGACGTGCTCATTGCCACCGACTGCATCAGTGAGGGACAGAACTTGCAGGACTGCGACTATCTGGTGAACTTCGACATCCACTGGAATCCAGTGCGCATCATCCAGCGTTTCGGACGTATCGACCGCATCGGCTCGCGCAACGCCGTCATACAGATGGTGAACTATTGGCCTGACGTGTCGCTCGACGAGTACATTAACCTGAAAGCCCGTGTGGAAGCGCGAATGAAAGTATCAGTGCTTACCTCTACGGGCGACGACAATCCACTGACTACGGAGGAACAGAACGACCTCGACTACCGCAAGGAGCAGTTGCAACGCCTGCAACACGAGGTAATAGACCTTGAGGACATGAACACGGGCGTGTCAATCATGGATTTGGGGCTTAACGAGTTTCGCCTCGACCTGTTGGCTTACATGAAAGACAATCCTGATGTGGAGCATACACCCAACGGACTCCATGCCGTGACGCATTGCCGGAAGGACACACCCGAAGGTGTCATCTTCGTGCTGAAATCGCGCAAAGACGCACTGCCCCTTGACGTGAAGAACCGCCTGCACCCGTTTTACATGGTCTATATTGACATGGACGGCAACATTGTCATCAACCACCTTTCGCCGAAAGACTTGCTCGACCGCTTCCGCTCGTTGTGCAAGGGCAAGGCGGAGCCGGACAAGAACTTGTGCCACATCTTCAATAAGGAGACACGAGACGGCGCGGACATGAGCCGTTACTCAAAACTGCTAAACCAAGCGGTGGAAAGCATCGTACAGACCAAGGATGTGAGTGACATGGAGTGCTTCCTCACTGGGGCACAGACGACGCTATTCACCGGACGTAAGGCAGAACCTGACGACTTCGAGTTGATAGATTTTCTCGTTGTAAGAAAGGAGGGCAGCGTATGTTAGGACTGCCCACGGCGACCGAAGTTAACCGCCAACTACCCAAGACACTTGTCTATAAGCAGTTCGGCTTGACCACGCAGCAGCGCGACCGCTTCGATGTGGACATCAGCCGTATGACCATCGTAAACGTGGTTTCGCCTGACACTGTTCCGGGGTTTGCAACTGGTGAAACCGTCAAGGCGTTTTACGTGCTTGCCGTTTCGTTGAAGCGCAAGGATTACGATGCTAAGAATATCGCCATGCTTGCCAAACTTATTCCGCAACATCTTCTTTTCGCCTTGCAATATGAGGATGAGATGCAGCTTGCCATATTCCAAGAAAAGCTGTTCGTTTCACCGTGGCATAATACCGCCAACCTACCGGTTTTATCTCTGAATGGTTTGAACTTAGACCGAGTATGGGAAAACATTGTTACCGCCATTGGCAGTTTTTCCATCCAAGGGGAGAACACGCTGAAAGAGCAAATCAAGCAGGACGAAGAACGGGCAAAGTTACGACGGCAGATTGAGTTGTTGGAAAAGCGGTGCAGACAGGAGAAACAACCGAGGCGGAAGGCTGAATTATTTGAAGAATTGAAAATTTTGAAAGAACGAGTATGAGTAATCCTATAAGACATCATTATGTACCACAATGCTATCTGAAGAAATTTTCTTTGGATAAAGAAACTGTAAACTTCTATGATAAGCAAGAGCACATCCTCGATAATAAAAAAATTGATAGAATATGTCAAATTGAGAATCTCTATAGTTTGAGCCAATCTGAAACTTATTATATTGAAACAACTTTCTTTGCAAATAATAACGAAGATAAATTAGGTAAGATATTGGCTAATTTTGAAAAGATTAATGACAATTTTACAGAACTATCGTATGATAAGAATCAAAGGAAGAATCTTTCAAAGCAATTGGTTTTACAATATAAACGTACTCCATTATATCGTGATATTAAGTCAAAATATGAATTAAATGCTTTTTATGAACAGCTCAAATGTTTATTTGAGATATTAAACTTTGAGGTTGAAGAAATAGAGTATAAAGCTAATAATAAGGCCGAGTTTCACAAAACGCTATTACTTGAAGAAATAGAAGATATTATTTCTGAGATTTCAGAAGCTGATTGGGAATTATTATATACTCCTACAGGAGAATTTTATACTTCTGACAATCCAATTGTAATCAAAGCTAGAGAAGATATGCCTGTTGCCTATTGTGATGCGATAGAATTTTTCTCTGAGATATACTATCCTCTCAATTCAAATCTGCTTTTGCACATTACGGCAAAATCGCCTACGTCAGTTAAAAAGATACCTATACGTATTTGTAAAGAAGAAGAGGAAATATTACTCATTAACGAACAAATAAAAAAGAATGCAGTAAAATATGTCATTTATTTATATCAATTCAAATAGGAATTACAAATGGACAAACTGAAAATGCAGAGTCTTGACGTTACAAGCTCAAACATAAATAAAATAGCGCAGCTGTTTCCGCAGTGCGTTACAGAATATAAGGACAAAGACGGCAAGACCGTGCTTGGCATAGATTTCGAGAAATTGCGTGATGAGCTGTCTGCCGATGTAATTGACGAGGGCGAGGAACGTTATCTGTTTACGTGGCCGGACAAGAAAACGCACGCACACTTGGCGAACACATCAACGACAAAGACGTTGCGGCCTTGTCGAGAGGAAAGCGTGAACTTTGACCACACGCAGAATCTTTACATCGAGGGTGATAACCTTGACGTGCTGAAAGTTATTCGTGAAACTTATATTGGCAAAGTCAAGATGATTTATATTGACCCACCTTATAATACGGGCAATGATTTTGTTTACAACGATGACTTTTCGCAAGACGCTGACGAATACCAAGAAAATAGTGGGCAACTTGATGAAGAGGGCAACCGATTGGTGCAGAACACTGAATCAAACGGACGCTTTCACACGGATTGGCTCAACATGATTTATCCAAGGTTGAAAGTAGCAAAAGATTTGCTTTCCGATGATGGTGTGATATTTATTTCTATTGATGATAATGAACTGGCAAACCTGAAGAAAGTGTGTGATGAGATTTTTGGTAGTATGAATTATGTAAACACATTTGCTTGGGTGAACAATCTTACTGGAAGACAGATATCAGGGAAAGGGGCGGCTAAAACTTGGGAATCAATTTTGGTTTATGCTAAAAATATAGCAAATATTTCAACTTTTAGCATAAACATTCCCTTTGCCAAGAAAAATATGCCGAGTTCATACATAGGATTAAACAAAGATATAAGAACTGACAAATACGGTTCTTTTGCTGTTGGAGATACGCTATATAATCATAACAGAAAATTTAATGAAGAAACTCGACCAAATCTTGTTTTTTCTATCTTTTATAATCCTAATACGCAAGAAATTAAATCTGGAGAAATTGGAGAATCCTTAGCTGGTTTTATAGAAATTTTACCTCATTCTAATGGAGACGGAGTACATAAATATCACGCATGGAGATGGTCGCGCCAAAAGGTAGATACTGAATCTTATAATTTAATTGTACTCCCAACAAATAAGAATGGATATGAGATATATACTCGAATTCGAGAATTTGAAACAACGACATTAAAAGATGTCATAACAAATATTTCAAATGGAGATTCTGAAGTTCAGAAGCTCTTTGATAATCATAAATATTTTGATTATCCTAAATCTGTTGCATTAATGCTATCACTTATAAGTTTTACTAATAAATCAGCTTTAATCCTTGACTTCTTCTCCGGCTCCGCCACCACCGCCCACGCCGTCATGCAACTCAACGCCGAGGACGGCGGTAACCGCAAATTCATCATGGTGCAGTTGCCCGAAAAGACGGACGAAAAGAGCGAGGCATACAAGGCAGGATATAAGAACATCTGCGAAATAGGCAAGGAACGCATCCACCGCGCAGGAAAGAAAATAAAGGAAGGAAACGCGGACAAGGAGGGTATCGACAAATTAGACATCGGTTTCCGTGTGCTGAAGCTCGACAGTTCGAACATGCAGGACGTGTATTACACGCCGAAAGAGTTTACCGAGCGCGACCTCTTTGCCGACAACGTGAAGCCCGACCGCACAGCGGAAGATTTGTTATTCCAAGTAATGCTCGACCTCGGCGTGGAGCTTTCCGCCACTATAGACCAACGGACGATTGACGGTAAGCACGTGTTTTTCGTAAACGACAATTACCTTGTTGCCTGCTTTGACGAGAACATTGCCGAAAGCACCATCACGGAAATTGCCAAGATGAAGCCTTACTACTTCGTGATGCGTGACAGCTCACTTGCATCGGATAACGTGGCTGACAACTTCGACCAACTGTTTGAGACGTACAGCAAGGACACCATCCGCAAAATCTTGTAAGTCTATGAAATTCCAATTTAAGATACAACAATACCAGACGGACGCGGTGGAGAATACCGTCGGCGTATTTGCCGGACAACCGTCACACGCCCCTGCGACCTACCGCCGCGACGTAGGTCGAGAACGGCTGGACTTTGAGGAAACGGGTTACCGCAATGCGGAAGTGGAACTTGATGCAAGGCAACTGCTGGAAAACATCCGTAAGGTGCAGCGTGAGAGCAACATCCCGTTGTCGGACAAGTTGGTGGCTACAAACGGATTGGGCGCGTGCAGCCTCGACATCGAGATGGAGACTGGCACGGGCAAGACCTACGTCTATATCAAGACCATGTTTGAGCTGAACAAGCGTTACGGGTGGAGCAAGTTCATCGTGGTGGTGCCGAGCATAGCCATCCGTGAGGGCGTGGCAAAAAGTTTCTCCATGTTGGAAGACCACTTCATGGAGTTCTACGGACGGAAAGCACGCTACTTCGTTTATGACAGCGGCAACTTGAACAGGCTGGACAGCTTTTCGAGCGACGGCGGCATCAACGTGATGATAATCAACACGCAGGCTTTCGCCGCCTCGCTAAAAGAAGGAGGACGCAGCAAGGAGAGCCGCATCATCTACAGCAGGCGTGATGAGTTCGGCAGCCGCCGTCCGATAGACGTGATAGCCGCCAACCATCCCATAGTAATCATGGACGAACCGCAAAAGATGGAGGGTGAAGCCACGCAAACAGGTCTGAAACGCTTTATGCCGCTGTTCGTGCTGAACTACTCAGCCACGCACAAGACCAAACACAACACAGTGTATGCCCTTGACGCTTTAGACGCTTACCAGAAGAAGTTAGTGAAGCGAATCCAAGTGAAAGGTTTTGAACTGAAAAATTTGCAAGGTACCAACACCTACCTTTATATTGACAGTATTATTCTATCGAAGAAAGAGCCGCCGATAGTGAGGATAGAACTGGAGGTGAAACGCAATGGTGGCATAAGGCGCGAATCAAGAAAACTGGCTTATGGCGATGACTTGTTTGTTTTGTCCGAGCTTAACCAATACAAAGGCTATGTGATTTCGGACATAAATCCGTTCCGCAACACCGTGACTTTCCTCAATGGGGTGACGCTGTACAAGGGCGAAGTGGTGGGCGACGTGAGTGAGCTTGCCCTGCAACGGGTACAGATACGGGAAACCATCCGTTCGCACTTTGAGAAAGAACGCGAACTGTTTGAAAAAGGCATCAAGACCCTTTCGCTGTTCTTTATCGACGAGGTGGCGAAATACAAAAGTTATGACGAGCAAGGCAACGAGGTAAAAGGTGTGTTCCAACAAATCTTCGAGGAAGAATACACCAACCTGCTGAACGAGAAGCTCTCGCTGTTCGACGATGCCTATCAAGCCTACCTGCGCCGCTTTTCTGTGCAGGAAATCCACAACGGCTATTTCTCCATTGACAAGAAGAGCGGACACGCCATTGACAGCAAATTGGGAAAAAAGAGCGACCTTTCGGATGACATCTCCGCCTATGACCTCATCTTGAAAAACAAGGAACGGTTGTTGAGCTTCGACGAACCGACACGCTTTATCTTTTCACATTCTGCATTGCGTGAAGGATGGGACAATCCCAACGTGTTCCAGATATGCACGTTACGCCACAGTAACTCGGAAGTGAACAAACGACAGGAAGTGGGACGCGGACTGCGCCTGTGTGTTGACAAGGACGGCAACCGCATGGACTACGAAACACTTGGTGACAACGTACATGATATCAACAGGCTGACCGTCATTGCCAACGAAAGTTATAGCACCTTTGTGGACGACCTGCAAAAGAAGACCCGCGAATCGTTGCGTGAACGTCCGAGATTCGCCACCGTTGATTACTTTCAGGGAAAGACTTTGTTGCTCGCCAATGGCACGAAGCACACTGTCACGGATATGGAAGCCGTGTCCATTCAAGCCTATCTTTACGACAACGAATACATTGACGAGAAAGGCATGGTGACGCAACACTACAAGGACGACTTGCAGGAGAATCGCTTGGTGGCATTGCCGCGCAAGTTGGAACCGATGGCACAAGGCATCCACGCACTTGTGCAAAGCACATTTGACGAGAACATCCTGCTTGACGAAATGATAGAGGACGGCAACCAAACGCAGTCGCCCGAAAACAAACTGAACGAGAACTTCGCCAAGAAAGAGTTTCAAGAGTTGTGGCACCACATCAGCCACAAGTATGTCTATACCGTGCATTACGACAGCCACGAACTTGTCCGCAAAGCCGTTGATGCCATTGACAAGGAGCTGTATGTGACGGAGCTGAAATACATCATGACCGAAGGCGAGCAACAGGCGGCAGACCAATTCGGCGACACGCACACCACGACCAGGCGGATAGGCACGGTAAGCACATCGACCGTGAAATATGACCTTGTGGGCGAGATAGCCAAAGGCGCGACGCTGACACGCCGCACGGTGGTGGCTATCCTGAGAGGCATCAGCCAAGCCAAACTGTACATGTTCCGCAACAACCCGGAGGAATTCATCCGGAAGGCCATCCGTATTATCAGGGAGCAGAAAGCTACGATGATAGTGGAACACATCAGTTACAACAAGATAGCGGAAGCATACGACAGCACCATTTTCACGAAAGAGAAGCACACGCAGCCGATAGAGAAAGCATACGCGGCAAAGAAACACGTCATGGACTATGTTTTTCCCGACAGCAAAGGCGAAACCGAGTTTGCCGAAAACCTTGACGGAGCAACCGAGGTATGCGTCTATGCCAAGCTACCCCGCACGTTTCAAATCCCCACACCCGTCGGCAACTATGCTCCCGATTGGGCTATCGCCTTCAACAAAGGCACGGTGAAGCACATTTTCTTCATTGCCGAGACCAAAGGTTCAATGGGCACAATGGAACTGCGTGGCGTAGAGAAAGCCAAGATTGAATGTGCTGAAAAGCTGTTTAATGATGTTTCAACCAGCCATGTGCGTTATCATCAGGTAGAGAGCTATCAGAATTTGTTGGATGTGATGAAGAAGCTGGAATGATATAACACCCTGATTGAATGAAAATAAAATAGGATAGAACCCATAAACAGGCATTATCCTATTTTATTGCATTATAAAGAGTCAATGAGTATTCTCATGATTCCATTTCGTCATGAGCTACATCAAATTGTTCTTTAAGAATTCTCAAGAACGTTTCATTCCTAATATCCGCATCAGCTACCATTGCAGAAAAGTCCATAATATAAGTGTTTGCTATAACAACATCATCTGTTGAAGAATCAAGGTAAACCTTGTTAAACTTATAAAAGACTTTTCCCTTTGAAAATAGAGGGACAAATTGAGCTGTCCTTAAATGTCTTACATAATCATCATGCAAGTCAACAATGCCATAATACCATATTCGCTGTATACGATTATTGTAATAAGAAGACAACTTTATTGCCCTATTTTCTAATTGTATTTCTACGTCAGAATTACGTTCAGACGATAATCCAAGCCTTTTTAACTCAACTATTACCACATCAACTTTTTCTGATTCTTCCGATGTTGGGTCAGCGGAGAAATAAAGAACAATATCAGGTCTGTCGTCATCAACAACAGTTTCTTCTCCCGATGTGAGTACATTAATGACCTTTGTCATTTCAGCTTCACTTAAAACAGTTCTGTAAGACATGAACTTGTCATCTAAAACCCAGACATTATTTTTATATAAGTCTGCTAAGAAATTAGAATCATTAAACTCAGTTCTTTTAGGTGCAATTATATTATGAATATCTTCTTCTAAGTTTTTAGGGTCAATTCTTTTTAGCCGTTCTATCACACTTTGTCGGAATAAAATATATTGTGCCAATGCTCTTGCTGACAAATTTAACGATTTCTCGAATTGTTCTTCGGTTAATTCTCTTGCCCCTAAAATTTCTTTTTGCTCACGAAACAGTCGCTCTTGCGCCTTTTTCAGAACATCTGTTTGAGATGCATATCCAATTTCATTAACATCAAAATATCCTGTTAAGTATGGATATGTTGTCTTCAAATAATTCACTTTCTCTTTATTGGATTTTGCAAGTTTAGGTATTTTGTTCTTTATGACTTTTGCAATAGCATTACGAAAAATCGCTTTAATTCTATTAAGCTCGGCAGCTTCTAATGTAAGATTCAACCTTGCCCCATCTGTATTTCCGTGAAAAGATTCTGATATAAGTAAAAAAATCATTTGATAATGCGGAGGAAAATTTTCTTCTGCGATTATATCAACTTTCTGACTTCTATCATCTACTGCAATAGCCGTAATGACTTTAGTTTCCTGCAATGTTGCTAATTCCTCTACATAATAGTACAAGTCAATTTTATTGAATATATCCACTTGCTCTTTCAACGGCATCACTTCGAATTTAGGCAAATCCTTTTCAGTTATATTTTCTGTTTTAATATTTCCTGATATATCAGTTTGTATTTCAACACATATAGGATGCCCATTGTTTTTTGCTTTGTAAAATTTCATATAAAAATTTTCAAGCAATGCATTTTTAATATATAACGGATTGATGTATTCGTTTTTACCTAACTTTTGTCCTGAAAATGAATACATTTTAAGTATTGTTCCTGTATGCTCTTCCTGACAATCTTGGATTACAGACTTTCCATTAAAATTCTCATCGAAATCAAAGATACGTTTCTCGTTTTTATCATAGACACTTTCTATGTGAACATTATCAAAATAGCATAAATAGACTAATCGTCCTAAGCCTTTATGTGTTCTTTCATCTACATCAAATAGTTTACTGAACTTTCTAAAATGTTCATCTGTAAAACCGCAGCCATTATCCTCAATGGTTATACTTAAATTCTGTATTTGCTCTTTAGCAGAAAGTTCAATATTGATATTAAAGGTCGTAGCTCCTGCATCCAATGCATTAGCAAATGCCTCAAAATATATCATTTCAAATGATGATTTTGAGAAAAACATTTTCTGAGCCTGTTTTACATTTACTTCCATATCCAGTCTATTTATATTGCAAAAATACTCATTTTACAATATTTCTAATCTGAAAATCACGAATAATTGAGGATAATTTGTATCTTTGCAGAGTTGATAGACTTATTGGGAATTGGCAGAATGGTGAAGCTAAGTGGTTTCTAAAGCATTACCTAATTTTCTTTTCATTGGTGGTAACTTTCTGATTTACAATCATATTTTGTTTAGTGCAACATTTGTGAACGTCGAAAACAGGAATGCCCTCCGGCCCAGTTCCTGCAAGGGGTCAAGCATGGGTGTTTCGAGGATGGTTTTCAATTCCGCACGGCTGATGTGCCTGTGCTTCGGTGCGGGCTTCTTCTCGTATTCCATGTCCTCCAACGGGTTGGCACGGAGTATCTCATAGTCCACGGCAAGGTACACCAGTTTGCTCAGCCAGCAGAGGCACTTGTTGATTTGCTGTGCGCTGAAATTCTTGTTGCGCTTCATGAACGCCTTGTAGGAACTGCCGAAGTCCTCCGTGATGTCGGTGAAGTCGATGTCCTCCTTGCCTAATGAGGTTAGGTAGTCTTTCAGGTATTTCTGGTAATATCCCGAATGGCGGTAGGTGGACGTGGAGTTTATCTCCTTTGAACGGGCAAGCAGCCGTTCACGTTCCCTTTCGCCCATCTGTAACAGCTTGGTGGGGATAACTGCTCTTTTCGCCAATGTGTTTTTCAGCAGTTCGGCGCTCACCACGTTCTGTTTCTTCAACGAGTCCTCATAGGCAAGCTCAACGGACTTGCGGAACTCCTGCAAGCGGTTGTTCTCTCTGACGGTGCGGATTACGCCCGTCTTGTTGTTCCAGTCCTCCGGCCTGCAATAGATGCCCGTTGCCATCGTGGAACTCTTGCCGTCTATGGTGATGCGGCACAGGACGGCGGTCGTGCCGTCAGCTTTCACTTTGCTTCGGTTGATATACGGTAATATGGAAAATGTACTGCGCATAGATGTATTGTTTTTAAATTGCTGATTTTAATTGGTTACAAAACAAGTTTCAAGTCTTTGGTCGCTTCGATGTATTTGTCCATGTCCTCAAATAGCTTCTTCGGGGTGACACGGGCATAGACCTGCGTGGTCTGGATGTCGGAATGGCCCAGCATCCGGCAGATGGTTTCAATCGGCACTCCGGCCTCCAGCGTAATCAGCGAGGCGAACGAGTGACGTGCCTGATGATAGCACAAGGTACTGCTCACCCCTGCAAGAACGGCGAGCGATTTCATGTGTCGGCGGAGGTTTGGATGGTATATTATCGGGAACAGCGTCGGGCGGTTGTCGTCATGGTATTTCTCTATTAGGGCGAGTGCTTCGGGCAGCAACTTCACGCTTGCCCGAAGCTCGTTCTTCTTGCGGCGATATTTCAGCCAGAGGCTCCCATCGTCGTCCGTGTAGAGGTTCTCACGGGTGACGCTCACCACATCCGCATAGGCGGTTCCCGTATAGCAGGCAAACAGGAAAAGGTCGCGGACGAGTATGTGTGTGGTGCGCCATGCGGGTATCTCCACATCACGGATTTTCTCGAAGTCCTCGCGGCTCAACGCCCTCGGTGTCCGCTCTGTCTTTTGAGGCAGAGTGAAATTGGCAAAATGGCATCTTTCCGCATATCCCTCCTTGTAGGCTATGCGGCATACCTTTTTCAAGATGGCGAGGTAATGGCGCACCGTGTCCACCGCCAAGTCTTTCACGTCCATCACATAGTTCTGGTAATCGTGGATGAACTGTTCAGTAAGCTGCCCGAAAGCGATGTCCTTCGTCTTGAACTGCCACGGGATGAACTCGCCCAATGTCTTTCTCATGTAGTAATAGCCGGGGTACGTTCCTTTGGCACGGTCTATCCCGATACGCGCCTTCAAGTCCTCGCAGATGCGGTCGGTCATCCGAAGCAGCGTCATCTGCGTTTCAATGCTGCCTTGGAACAAGTCCTTGACCGCCGTCGCGTCAAAGTCCCGCTCGCGCTCCACCAGCGTGTCGAACGCCGCATTGACCGCAAGCAGCAGCTTGTCCAGTTTTGCGTTGGTTTCCACCGCCTCGCGGCTCTTGCCGTCCAGACGGCTTTCTCGCGCGTTCCACAAAGCCGGCCTGCACGACAGCTTGCATCCGAACTGCGCCATCGTGCGGTTCACCGTTATCCTTCCCATTATCGGGGCTTTGCCCGACTTGTCCGTTCCGCTCTTTTTCAGGTAGAGCAGCACCTTGAATTTTTCTACTTTCATACGCTTACTGTTTTTGT
>OLSN01001241.1_pt1 | contig 22964 bp, 19 predicted proteins | sample 1672411 | NCBI WGS metagenome assembly OLSN01 (sample SAMEA3136683, study PRJEB25190) | human gut metagenome | biome: human gut; feature: human-associated habitat; material: faeces | place: Austria | collected 2013 | reverse complement strand
ACGCACGGAACAATCCGTAGGCATCATAGTTGGGGACTTTTGACACCCACATCATATCATATATTAAAACGTCGCTCTTCTGACTATATAATTAGATAGAAAGGGCCTTGCTTACATCATACATATATTCTGAAATGCTCTTCTGCATTGCCAGAGCCTCATCAATATCAAAGTCTGTAAACTCTCCGTTTCTGTATCCTACTACACGGTTTGTCTTTCCTTCTGCCAGAAGGTCTACTGCATAAGATCCCATCATGGATGCATATACACGGTCTGTACATGTCGGGCTTCCTCCACGCTGCATATGGCCAAGGATGGTAGCTCTTGTCTCCATGCCGGTAGCTGCTTCGATACGGCGAGCCATGCTTGCAGAATGTCCGATACCTTCTGCATTGATGATGATATGATGTTTTTTGCCACGTTTTCTGTTTTCGATGATGTTGTTGATCAGCTTCTGCTCATCGTAATCATATTTCTCCGGAAGCAGGATATCTTCTGCACCGTTTGCAATACCGCAGTACAGAGCGATGTAGCCTGCACCACGTCCCATAACTTCGATGATACTGCATCTTTCATGAGATGTGGATGTATCACGTACTTTATCGATTGCTTCCATTGCTGTATTGACCGCTGTATCAAATCCGATCGTATACTCGGTGCATGCAATGTCCAGGTCGATCGTTCCCGGGATACCGATCGTGTTGATACCCAGAGCAGCCAGTTTCTGTGCACCTGCGAAGGATCCGTCACCACCGATGACTACCAGTCCGTCAATACCATGCTTTCTGCAGACTTCTGCACCTCTTGCCTGTCCTTCCGGTGTACGGAACTCTGCACATCTTGCTGTATACAGTACAGTACCGCCACGGGAAATGATATCAGATACGTCACGTGCTGTCATATCTTTAATCTCTTCATTCAGAAGACCATTATATCCCTTATAGATACCTTTTACTTTCAGTCCTCTGGAAAGTGCTTTTCTAACAACCGCACGAATTGCCGCATTCATACCAGGAGCATCGCCGCCGCTTGTAAGTACGCCTATTGTCTTTATTTCTTTTGCCATCTTGAAACCTCCTCAGATTCGCTGTTTAGACTCTTTGATTTTCCTAACCAAATACTTCGCTCTCAATTTTAATTCATTTTACCGTTATTTTCAATACACTTTTCAACAACTTTTACATTGTTCTGCCCATATCTTTCAACAATTTTCTGTAAAAGTGTCTCATCCGCACATATGGACCATGCTTTACCCAGTCTTTTCATAGATTTCGGGGAACGAATGTACACTACAACCTGATCCGTTCCATCGGATGAACGGAGGATCTCATATAACGCTTTCTCTTCTGCCATAAAACTCTCCCTGTCCGAAAACTGGATCCAGAGTTCTTTTGGAAGGTCTTCAAACTTCCAGATCTTATCGCAGATCAGTTTGCTTGCCTTTTCTTCTTCTGCAGATACGTGTCCCTGAATAAAAAGTTTGCCATCCTGTGTAATGCTGTTTCGGTAAATTTCATACTGTCTTGGAAAAACTACAACTTCCACTGTGCCAAGAAGATCCTCGATGGTCAAAAAGACCATGGTCTTATTGTTTTTTGTATGCTTGATCGTAATGCCTTCGACCATGCCTCCGATGATCTCCTCTGCTCCATCAAACAGGCGGGAGCCGTGCAGTTCTTCCTGATAGGCAAAATCCATGGTAGTTGCCGAAATATTTTTCTGCCACATCTTTTCATATTTTTCCAGAGGATGCCCGCTGATATACACGCCAAGCACTTCTTTTTCAAAGGCAAGGAGCTGCTCTTTATCATATTCTTCTACATCCGGCATGCGGATTTCAAAATCTTTTTTATCTTCCTCCGCCACAAAGTCAAACAGAGACATCTGACCTGCCATTGCATTTTTCTTCTCCTGATTTACACTGTCCACAACCTGCACATAGATCATCATCAGCTGTTTTCGGTTATCACAAAGACCATCCAGTGCTCCTGCTTTGATGAAATTCTCTATGGTGCGTTTATTTAATTCTTTTCCGGACAGACGTTCCACAAAATTGCGGAAATTTCGATAGATTCCATTCTGGTTTCGTTCCCGCACGATTGCATCGATCACCGGTTTTCCGATACTTTTGATCGCAGAAAGGCCATATCGGATGCTTTTATTATATTTAAATGTTTCTTCTCCTGTTTTTTCCGTGCTTTCGTTTTCTTCTACGGAAAAAGCACTCTCGCCCTTGTTGATATCCGGCGGAAGCAGACGGATCCCCATCTGGCGGCAGTTCAGAATATATTCTGCCACTTTCGGTGGATTATCAATGACAGAGGTCATCAAAGCTGCCATAAATTCTACCGGATAGTAATATTTCAGCCATGCTGTCTGATATGCAACTACCGCATAACATGCCGCATGTGATTTATTGAATGCATATTTTGCAAAATCGGTCATCTCATCATAGATATGATTTGCAATTTCTTCTGAAATTCCGTTTTTGATGCAGCCCGGCACGCCTTCTTCTTCATTTCCATAGACAAAATTCTGACGTTCTTTTTCCATGACGGCTACTTTTTTCTTGGACATCGCACGACGCAGAAGGTCGCTTCGTCCAAGCGTATAGCCGCCGAGGGCACGCACGATCTGCATAACCTGTTCCTGGTATACGATACAGCCGTAAGTCGGCTCCAGGATCGGCTCCAGTTCCGGGCATTCGTACGTGATCGTATCCGGGTTATTTTTACCTTTGATATAACGCGGAATAAAATCCATAGGACCCGGACGGTACAGGGAAATTCCGGCGATGATATCCTCCAGGCTCTGCGGTTTCAGCTCTTTCATGAAGTTTTTCATTCCGCCGCTTTCAAGCTGGAAAATGCCTTCTGTCTTACCAGTTCCGATGGAATCCAGGACGGCTTTGTCATTAAAATCAATATGATCGATATCAATGATTTTTCCGGTCGATTTTTCTGCAAGACGGACTGCATTCTGGATAACGGTAAGGGTACGCAATCCCAGGAAGTCCATTTTCAGCAGTCCCAATTCTTCCAGTGTCGTCATCGTAAACTGCGTCGTGATCGCACCGTCGCTGCCTCTGGAGAGCGGCACAAACTCATCGACCGCTTTCTGACAGATCACAACCCCGGCTGCATGCATGGAGGTATGACGCGGCAGACCTTCCAGTCTTCTCGACATATCGATCAGATCATGCACCTGCGGATCTTCGTCATAGATTTTTTTGAATTCCGGATTTCTCTGAAATGCTTTATCTATAGTAATGCCGATCTCAGTCGGGATCATTTTTGCGATTGAATCGACCATTGCATACGGAAGATCCATTACACGGCCGACATCACGGATCACGCCTCTTGCCGCCATCGTACCAAAGGTTACGATCTGTGCAACCTGATCTTTGCCGTATTTTTCCACAACGTAATCAATGACTTCCTGTCTTCTTTCGAAGCAGAAATCCACGTCAATATCGGGCATGGAGACACGTTCCGGGTTCAGAAAACGTTCAAACAGTAAGTTATATTTCAGAGGATCAAGCTGTGTAATGCCAAGTGTATAGGAGACAAGGCTTCCTGCAGCCGAGCCTCGTCCCGGTCCTACCATAATATCGTGGTCGCGGGCAAATTTGATATAATCCCATACGATCAGGAAATAATCGACATATCCCATTTTCTGAATGATGCCAAGCTCATAGTCCAGACGTTCTTTTAATCCTTTCGTCTCTTCGCCATAACAGCGAACCAGTCCGTCGTGGCAAAGTTTCTGTAAATATTCCCATGATGTATAGCCATCCGGCACATCATATTTCGGAAGTTTTGTCACACCAAACTCAATCTCCACATGACAACGGTCTGCGATTTTCTGTGTGTTTTCCAGTGCTTCTAGTGCATACGGAAACAGGTTTTTCATTTCTTCTTCGGATTTTACAAAATACTGTCCGCCTTCATAACGCATACGGTCGGTATCCGACAGTTTCTTTCCGGTCTGTAAACACAGCAGAATATCATGAGAATCCGCATCGGATGCATACGTGTAATGCACATCATTTGTCGCCACCAGATCTATGCCTGTCTCTTTGCTCATCCGAAGGAGCTGCGTATTGACTGCTTTCTGTTCCGGGATGCCATGATCCTGAAGCTCCAGGAAAAAGTTGCCCCTTCCGAAAATTCCTTCGTAGCGTCTGGCGGCACGCACTGCTTCTTCGTACATACCACGCACCAGATATTTTTGGACTTCTCCTGCCAGACACGCAGACAGGGCAATGATACCTTCATGATATTTTTCCAGGACTTCCATATCCACACGCGGTTTATAATAGAAACCTTCTGTAAAACCTTTTGATACAATCTTGGTCAGATTACTGTAACCTGTGTTATTTTCTGTTAATAATACCAGATGATAGTAGCGGTCATCACCGCTTCCGGCTTCTCGGTCAAATCTGGATCCGGGTGCTACATACACCTCACATCCAAGAATCGGATTGATCCCGGCTGCTTTTGCTTCACGGTAAAAATCGATCACACCGTACATAACACCGTGGTCTGTGATGGCCGCACTGTTCATGCCCAGTTCTTTTACCCGTGCAACGTATTCTTTGATTTTATTTGATCCATCCAGCAAACTATATTCTGTATGAACATGTAAATGTGTAAAACTCAAACTGCACCTCACCCTCTCAATATCATGTAGATCACTACTATAACTGTTGCCACCGCAAATGCCGGTGTAAACATGGTTTTCGGTTCACCCGGACGTTTTTCTCTTCGTTTAAAACACCATTTCAGATGCTCATAACGTCCACAGTGTTTCGCAATCCAGATCAGCACTCCGATCGCTGCAAAAATACAGATCGCCGCGATCACGGAATAAACATTGATCACACCGATCATGTCCTGTGTTGTCAATGCTCCGGAACTTGTAGAAGAACTGCCGGCAGAAATTCCATAAAGCAGTTTGGAAACTGCCATCAATGCCGTACTCCATCCATTGATCACAAAATGTGCTGTCATCGTAGCAAAAATACTTCCTGTCGCCTCCAGCAGAATGCCAAATGCAATGCCCAGTACAAAAGCATAGCAGAACTGATTAAAGTTCATGTGCATCAGACCAAACGCCAGTGCAGATCCAAGAATCGCACACCACACACCTCTCTGACGATATCCATTATAATAGAGACCACGGAACGTAAATTCTTCGCAGATCGGCGGAATGACTGCCATCACAATCATATTGACCCAGAGTGCATTCTGCGTCAGTTCCGACTGTGAACTTTCAAATGCATTTCTTACGAAAAGCATAGAAAGCAGATTCAGCCAGGATGTAACAGGGATCATCAGCACTGCATATAAAATGACCATTGCGATCACCGATAACTTCAGTGGTTTAAATGGCATCCACTTTCTCGGGTCTACCTTGTTTATGATCATAAATCCAATAACCGGCATCAAATACAGAAGCTGGCTCAAAAGCATCAGCTGCGTCGCATCCATCGAACGAACAAACGGGATAAATCCCAGAAAAATCCCGGAAAGCAGTATCCAGATAACGGTCACCAGAAACAGCCTGTTTATCTTTGGTGTCTTGTTCATTTGTTTTTCCTCCACGTTTTTTATTTTTAATAATGTCAGTGAAATGTCCTGTCTTGCCGGCAAGAACGACAATTTGACATTTTGATCCTGGCATCATAATTTTATTCTACCATAAAATTCATTTCTTTTTGTATTTTCAAAGTTTAATTTTTAAAGACAAAGATAAAAAAACAGCCGGGCGTTGCCCGACTGCCTTGATCTTGATTTTTACTTATTGTTATACAATCAGTTGTTGCGGCTGATCATGTAATCCATCAGTTTATCAATATCTTCTTTTTCGTATGCAACGATCTCCAGTTCCGGAATTTCGCCGTTTGAGAAGATATTTGCCAGAGATACATACTGTGACAGCTTAGATTTCAGATTCAGTCTGTCACCTTCGCCTGTTACAAGCTCTACTTTTCCTTTGCAGCTGTCTACTACCTCAAAAAATTTATCAATATCTTTTATTCCCATTACTTTCATAATTCATTCTCCTTTCAGATAAAAATGTTGAAAAGTGATTATTCTATTTATTTGATTGCGATTGCCTCGATCTCGATCAGGACATCTTTTGGCAGTCTCGCAACTTCAACACAGGAACGTGCCGGGTAGGTACCGGTGAAATATTTTGCATAAACTTCATTGATGGTACCAAAGTCTTCCATATTTTTAATAAATACGGTTGTCTTTACCACGTTTTCTGTGGAAGTACCGGCTTCTTTTAACAGTGCTGCCAGATTGCCGATCGCCTGATCTGCCTGTGCGGCTGCACCTTCCGGAATCTCGCCTGTTGACGGAACTACCGGGATCACTCCGGATGTATATACCATACCGTTTACTTCGATCGCCTGTGAATATGGTCCAATTGCTGCAGGAGCTTTGTCTGTACTGATTGCTTTCTTCATGCTCATGCCCTCCTAACAAATGTATGCTCTTTGCTGATAAAGATGTTTCTATCTTTTTTCATTTCCTATTATAAATTCAGTTTTCAAACGACGCAAGCAAATTTTTCGCGAAAAAATTGCAGGAAAATATGGCATAATGTTTAATGCCTATCTTCAAATTGTTTGATTCTCAAAAAATTATTGTGCGTTTTTACCGTTTTATGATGCGATTCTCTGTAATTTCGATACGTCCCTGTTTCAACAGTCTTCCAACGGCACGTTTGAATGCATTCTTACTGAGTCCGAATTCTCTTTTGATGATCTCCGGTGAAACTTTATCGTTAAACGGAAGTACGCCTTCAAATTCTTCAATCACCTTCATCACGACTTCTGCATCTTTTTCCATCTGCTGCGGAATCTTTTCTTTATCCGAAAGATCCAGTTTGCCATCTTCCTGTACTCTCGTCACACGAAGATTTAAAATATCGCCCACGCGGTATTTGCCCTGTGCTTCTTTTGCAGGGATCAGACCGGAATAACAGTCATCCACTGCCACAAAAACACCAAAATTCTCGCTGATCTCATAAATACGGCCGGTCACTTTATCGTCTCTCTGATATGGAGAATCTTTTTTCAGATATTCATACACTTTCATCGTAGCACAGAGACGACTGCTCTTATCAATGTAAAGTGCCGCCAGACACTCTTCCCCCGGCTGCACACGCTTTGTCTGCTCTTTATATGGAAGAAACAGATCCTTTTCCAGTCCCCAGTCCAGAAATGCACCGATTTTTCCTGTATCAGCGACGCGAAGCACGGCTGTTTCTCCCAGGCGGACTTTCGGCGTACGTGTCGTTGCAATCAGCCGATCCTGTGAATCTTTATATAAAAATACTTCTAATGTATCTCCTGCCTTGATGCCTTCCGGAACTTCTTTCTTTGGAAGCAGTACTTTTTCAGTCGCATTTTCCTCTTCTCCGAGATAAATTCCAAATCCTACTTCTTTTACTACATAAAGTTCCTGGCTTTCTCCTAAATGAAACATATTCTTTCTCCTCGTTTTTTGTATTCCTGTTTATTTGTTCTGAAATTCGTAACCGTTCAGCACCTTCACAGTTACGAGTCAAAATGCATTTAAAATCACCTTCGTTAATGGCATTTTGACCTGCATGTCTCGGGATTTTGGCATATTCATGTCAAAACACCTCGCGGGATACTACCTACTGAATAGTTACTGAAATTCTACCACTGCATACGGTTTCTGTGCCTCATCACACAACAACACCGTACATTTTTTCTCTTCTATATGAATATAAGGCACAACCATATCACCGAGAAGTGCTGCCTTTTTATACTCTGCACGCATCTGGGAAATCCGGAAATCATCCGGCAGAAGCTCCATCGCCATCTGCACATATTGTCCATTATTGACATGATGATTTGTATCAATGTGATGTTTCACGATCAGAAAGTACTCTTTCTTTTCCATTTCTTCCGGAAGGGCGATCTTTCGCGGTGCATAATCCATATCCAGCTTCTCGTGCAGCACATACGCTTCCTGCTCCTCTTTCGGAACTCTGGTCGGATGTCCGGTCTTTAAATCCACGTAAGTCCACAATGTATTCGCCCAGGCAAGCTTTTCACCTTTTTCATCCCGGATGCAGAAATTTCTTTCGCCGAGAAATCCCTTAAAAGAATATGGCCAGGTCTGAACGGTGATCTCCTGTCCAAACACCGGCAGCTCCCCAAGCACGATCTGCCAGGACGACAGAACCCATGCACACTGCTTTTCCTTCAGATAATCAATCCCGAAGCCTATCTTTTCCGAATGAAAACTGCTGCAGTCCTGAAAATAATTTAATATAGAAAGAAGTGTGATCCTGCGATTCTCATCCACTTCGCTGTAACGAACTCTGCTGTCAAACTGATAAATCATACGTTCCTCCCGAATCTTGTGGCATCTTTAAAACCAAACATCCTGTTTTTTGAACGCAGAGAAGCATTTCCCCGCTTCAAGTGTGCAGAGCACTAAGCGGTGGGTGAGGGGGATGCTATTAAACGGATGTCCTGATTTTCATTTGCCTGGTAACTCATTTTATTTTCTGTATATGCAGAAAAGGTTGTCTTAGCAGACAACCTTCTTAACTGGGCTACAAGGATTCGAACCTTGAAATGACGGAGTCAGAGTCCGTTGCCTTACCATTTGGCGATAGCCCATCATTATTTTACTCTGTTGCGTTTTTGTTGCTCACAACAATGAGAATTATATAGTAACGTTCATAAAATGTCAAGCACTTTTTTTAACTTTTTTAAATCTTTTTTTATTTTCCCTTTTCTTCCAGCCCGTGATGTGTTATAACAGGAAGAAAAGAACCCCAATGTATGCAGAATGGAGGAAACTATGAGTACTATGAATCTTACCCTGCTGACCGATTTCTATGAATTAACGATGATGCAGGGCTATTTTAAAACACAGAATACCGAGAAAGTAGTTTTTGATGCTTTTTACCGCAAAAATCCATGCGACGGTGGCTATGCGATCGCTGCCGGACTGGATCAGGTAATTGATTATATTAAAAATCTTCGTTTCAGCAAGGAGGATATCGCTTATCTGAGAAGCCTGAACACGTTTGATGAAGATTTTCTGAACTATCTGGCTGATTTCCGTTTCAGCGGTGATATTTATGCGATTCCGGAAGGCACCGTTGTTTTCCCGCGTGAGCCGCTGGTCAAGGTGGTTGCCCCGATCATGGAGGCACAGCTGGTAGAGACTGCTATTCTGACGATCATCAACCACCAGAGTCTGATTGCTACAAAAGCTTCCCGTGTTGTCTGTGCTGCAAAAGGTGATGGCATCATGGAGTTTGGCCTGCGTCGTGCACAGGGTCCGGATGCCGGTGTTTATGGTGCAAGAGCTGCCATGATCGGCGGATGCATCGGCACTTCCAATGTGCTTGCCGGACAGCTTTTTGATGTTCCGGTAAAGGGTACGCATGCACACAGCTGGATCATGAGTTTCCCGGATGAATACACTGCGTTTAAAACATATGCAAATATGTATCCGGATGCCTGCTGTCTGCTGGTTGATACTTACGATACGTTAAAATCCGGCGTGCCAAATGCAATCCGTGTTTTTGAAGAAATGCGAAATGCCGGTATTCCGCTGAAAAATTACGGAATCCGTCTCGACAGCGGTGACCTCGCTTATATGTCCAAGCAGGCAAGAAAACTGCTGGATGCCGCCGGCTTCGATGATGCTTATATTTCTGCTTCCAGTGATCTGGATGAGTATCTGATCGAGAGTTTAAAAGCTCAGGGATGTAAAATCACTTCCTGGGGTGTCGGAACCAACATGATCACTTCCAAGGACTGCCCTGCTTTCGGCGGTGTATACAAACTTGCTGCCGTAGAAGACAAAGAAACCGGAGAATTTATTCCGAAGATCAAGCTTTCTGAGAACACTGAAAAGATCACCAATCCTGGAAACAAAACGATCTACCGTATTTACAGCAAAACGACCGGAAAGATCCGTGCCGATCTGATCTGTCTTGCCGACGAAACGTTTGATGAGAGTAAAGATATGATCATTTTCGACCCGCAGGAAACCTGGAAAAAGACAAAAGTACGTGCAAATACCTATACACTTCGTGAGCTGCTTGTTCCGGTGTTTAAAAACGGCGAATGTGTTTATGATTCTCCAAGCGTGATGGAAATCCGTGATTACAGCAAAAAAGAGCTCGATACTATCTGGGATGAAACAAAACGTTTCGCAAATCCGCAGCATGTCTATGTAGACCTTTCAGACAAGCTCTACAAGATCAAATCGGATCTGCTCGAAAAAATGAGCCTGGAAGCTCTGGAATACTAAGATGGCATAAAAGAGAAATCCCCTTCATAGACTGTTCTCAGTACAGGAAGGGGATTTTTTATGTTTTCTTATGAAATGCTTGTCAACTGTGAAAACAGACTGCCTGAAGATTTTGTGCCGCCATCACTGGCTGCACCGGATATTGCATTTGCCGCAGATCCTTCGGACGAGAAGCGTTTTCTGGAAGTCCGGGCTGCCAGACACGCAAAACGGCTTTTTGACGCCGCCAAAGCAGAGGGGATTTTTCTCTATGGCATCTCCGGATACCGCAGCTACGAACGTCAGGAAATACTCTATCAGAAGGCCTGCTGCAAATCTTCTGCCGCTTCATCTCTATGCGAAACTGCCATGCCGGGATGCAGCGAACATCAGACCGGACTGGCCCTTGATGTATCCTGCCCGGCCGTCTCTTTGAATCTTTCGCAGGCTTTTTCAGAAACAACAGAAGGGCGATGGCTTGCCCGCCATGCCCCTCTTTATGGTTTTATCATACGTTATCCCAAAGGCAAAGAACATCTGACAAAGATCCCGGCGGAACCATGGCACATCCGGTATGTCACCAGAAGCCTTGCTCTGTGCCTGACACTCACCGGGCAGGTTCTGGAAGAATACTACGCCTGCTGTGAACGGTAAAATTTAAATCCGACCAGTGTTGTGAGCACTTCCGTCACTGGAAAGGTCAGCCAGAAATACTGCAGTCCAAACCTGGAAAACAGATATCCAAGCGGAACAAACAAAACCATTGTCCTCACAACGGTAAGGATCGAACTTTTCACAGCACTGCCGATCGCCTGAAAATACACCGGAAAAATCAGTGAAGTGACCATCGGGATAAATGCAACTCCAATATAATGAAATCCGTTCGTTCCGATTGCAATCACCTGTGCATCTTTCGAAAAGGTTGAAAGCATTTGAACCGGCAGAAATTCAAAACACAGCGTTCCAAGAAACATCAGAGCCATTCCCGCGATCAGGGATTCTTTCAGCACGGCTTTGCATCTCTCCTGATCTTTTGCCGCATAATTGAAGCTGATGACCGGTACGATGCAGGTCTGCAATGCTCCGAGTGGAATAAAGAAAAAGCTCTGCCATTTGTAATACAGCCCAAGTGCCGTCACCGCCTGATCCGAAAATCCTGCGAGGATCATATTCAGCCCGAAAATATAAAACGTGTACGCAGACTGCATGAGAATGTTCGGTATCCCAAGCTGATAAATCCTTTTGATGTGCGGCAGATAACAGGATTTTTCCGGTGATCTCACAAAAGCTTTTCTCATGACCACAAGAGCCGCTACGATCTGCCCGATCACCGTGGCGATCGCTGCACCGGCGATTCCGAATTTATGTATGCCAAACATCCCGAAAATTAGGATCGGATCAAGAATGATATTCGTGATCGCTCCGGCGATCTGTGCCACCATCGGCGTTTTCATATCTCCGCGTGCCTGCAGGATTTTGCTCCAGACTCCTTCTGTAAACAGTCCGATACTGACCACGCAGACGATTCTTCCATATACGACAACATCTCGTATGATTTCTTCTGAATTTGTCGAAATCCTCGCATAAAACGGCATGATCAGATAACAGACTGCTGCAAAAACAATCCATAGAAAAACTGCCAGCGGCGTGCCTATGCCTGCCACTTCTTCTGCTTTTTTCTCCTGGCGGATTCCGAAATAATATGCCATGTCGGTGTTGATCCCGACGCCCGTCCCCACCGCAAGAGCGATCATTAACAGCTGAAGCGGATAAATAATGGACAGTGCCGTCAGACCTGTCTCCGAATATTTGCCCACAAACAGGCTGTCCACTATGTTATAAAGTGCCTGGATTAGCTGTGCCAGCATGACAGGCGGTGCGATTTTTAATAAAATGCGGCTGATTTTTTCTTTTCCGTAAAATTCTGATGTGTCCATGCTCCACTATCTCTCTTCCATATTTCTTACATAAACTGTGCTTCATGCCGCACCTTTTTTTCAATATCTGAGAAGCTCTCTTCGTTATATCACACTTACCATACCATTTCAAGTCGAACGCACGTGAGACTTGGCACGCGATTCTGGTCAGCTTTGCTGACATTTACCCAACAGAATCGCTGTGCATCCTCGCGGAGCGTTTATCTTAGTCGGAGATTGCACTCCCACTAAGACAAATTTGTTGCTCGCCACTTATAAAAGTGGGAGTCTTCTCCGACTAAGGTAAATAGTTAAACACAGCCAAAAAGACGCATGAAAAAAATTTCGTTTTTTCACACGCCTTTGCTCTTACTGTTCCATTTGTCTTCCCATAAATCCTGCCGCACATTTCGCAAGTGCGTTTTCGGTTTCGCCCATTTTGACGCTCCGGTCTTTTCCGGAGAGGATTACCGAGCCGATCGCATCACCTCCGCAGAGGATTGGTGTGATCACCTGCGGTACATCCGGTTTGCTTTCCCCATTGGTGAGTTCTACATGACGCTCCGGCGTTTTCCCGGCGAGAATGGATTCTCTTTCGTTAATCATATTTTCAAGCACATCGCTGATCGTTTTGCCGATATATTCTTTTTTCATGCCGCCTGCTGCCGCTACGATCTGATCGCGGTCCGTGATGCATACGCCGTGTCCGCTCGTCTGTGCAAGTGATTCTGCAAATTCTGCGGCAAATTTTCCAAGTTCTCCGACCTGAGAATATTTTTTTAAAATTACTTCTCCTTCGCGGTCTGTGAAAATCTCCAGTGGATCTCCTTCTTTGATTCTCAATGTTCTGCGGATTTCTTTTGGAATGACAATTCTTCCAAGATCATCAATACGCCGAACAATTCCTGTAGCTTTCATTTATCTGTTTCCTCCTGTATTCTTCATGCTTTTCCATATTTTGCACTGTATGGATAGTATGTGAAAACATGAGGGAATTATGCGTGAAAATTAACTCTTGCTTTTATTAGTTTCCATATGGTACAGATTCTTCTGCTACTTTACCCAAGTCTGGTTTTTGCGAATATCTATATATATCTGTTCTTTTCTGTGCCAGTTCCATATCGTTATTGTCTGTCCACAGTTCACACTGCGTCATAACCGTCTGCACTGCATCATCCATACCTTCCGGTGGATACCTGTGCTTTTTCAGAAGTCTTTTTATCATCATACGCATTCTTGCTCTTGCAGAATCTCGTTTCTGCCAGTCAATTGTTCTGTTTTTCCGAAGCGTATCCGCAAGTTCTTTTGTAATGGCAATTAATTCTTCATTTTCATAAAAATCCTTAATCGCCTGCGGTTTTGTGAGAGCATCGTAGAAAGCAAGTTCATCTGCAGTCAATCCTAACTGTTCGCCTTCTCTGTGGGCAGCTGCAATCTGTTTTGCCAAATTCAGCAGCTCTTCAATGACCTGTTCATTAGTAAGCATACCATTCAAATAAGCATTCATGGTTTTCTGAATAATCTCACTGAATTTTTCAGACTTAACAACATTAGTATGCCGATATATTTTTACCTGTTCAGCAATCAGCTTTTTTAACAGCTCAACTGCCAGATTTTTTTCTTTCATCTTTGAAATTTCTTCAAGAAATTTCGGATCAAACAGCGAAAACTCCTGATTGATATCTGAGAAAAGATTGATAACACCATCACTTTGTACACTTGCTTTCAACAGATTATTAATCCTGGTGTTCATCTCCAGCAAAGAAATCTTCTTTCCCTCTCCCTGATTCATTAATCGGGTTACAAGTACTCTCACAGATTCAAAAAAAGCTGCTTCCACACGCAGATCACGTTCCGCTAAAGAAGAACACAGCGATAATGCCTGCTTTAACAATAATGCTTCTTTCAAAAATACTTCTCGATCTTTTTCCTTATCAACCGACACAATAAAATTTACTGCACCGCTGATCGTTTTAGAACGCTCCAGATTTGTACCACTCACAAATTTCGAATAATCATATCCATGAAACAAATCTCGGCAGACAGATAATTTTTCAAGGAATTTCGGATATGCTACCTTTGCAATATCCGTATCACCATAGTTTTTCTTATCTCTCGCAGTATAATCGTTCATTGCCTGTTTTAATGCAGCTGCAATCCCTACATAATCAACTACCAGTCCACCCTCTTTATCTCCAAACACTCTGTTCACTCTTGCGATTGCCTGCATCAGATTATATCCTTGCATTGGCTTATATACATACATTGTTGCCAACGATGGAACATCAAATCCGGTCAGCCACATATCAACCACAATTGCTATTTTCAGCGGGCTGTCGTTATCTTTAAATTGCTTTGCCAACTCATCCTTATGTCGCTTGTTTCCGATTATTTTATTCCATTCTTCTGGATCTTTATTACTGCCGGTCATTACTACAGCAATTTTTTCTGTCCAGGAAGGACGAAGTTGCAAAATACGCTCATATATTTTCATTGCAATCGAACGGGAATATGCCACAATCATTGCTTTTCCGGTAAGCAGATTTTCACGATAATTCTCATAGTGATCCAATATATCATCAACCAACGATGCGATTGTTTTATCATTTCCAAGAATTGCTTCCATCTGCCCAAGTTCTTTTTTGCTCTTTTCTATAACTTCTGGATCAGCGTTATTCGCCATGATATCATATTCCTGATCAATCAGTTTCAGAGTGTGCTCATCCAGTTTTAACTTAATCACACGACTTTCATAATAAATCGGTCTGGTCGCTCCATCTTCCACAGCCTGCGTCATATCATAAATATCTATGTAATCACCAAATACTTCCCGCGTATTACGATCTTTCATGGAGATTGGAGTTCCGGTAAATCCAATATAGGTTGCATTTGGCAATGCGTTACGAATCACCCTGGCAGAACCGATTTTTATTTCACCTGTTCTGGCATCAACCTTTTCTTTCAAACCATATTGCCCACGATGAGCTTCATCCGCCATAACAATAATGTTTCTTCGTTCTGAAAGACATTCAAAGGATTCTTCAAATTTCTGCATCGTCGTGAAAACAATGCCATTTGCTTTTCTGTCATTTAACCAGTCTCTAAGACCAACAACTGGTTTCTCGCCTTTTCGCAGATGTCTGTTACGTTCTTTATCTTCATCTGAAAGTTTTCGCTTATCCGCATGAACCGGCTCTTGCCGTAAAAAACTACTGCACTTTGCGAACTGACCGTAAAGCTGACCATCTAAATCATTACGATCAGTAATTACAACAATAGTTGGACTGTCCAGTGTATCCTGTAAACGATGTGCGTAAAATACCATGGACAATGATTTTCCACTGCCTTGCGTATGCCAGAATACACCGCCTTTACCATCTGTTTCCGTTGCATGTTTTGTGGACAGAACTGCTTTATTTACTGCAAAATACTGATGGTACCCTGCCAAAATTTTAATCTGCTGTGATCCATCATTAGAAAAACAAATAAAATTTTTGATAATATCCAACAAACGCTCTTTCTCAAACATTCCTTCAAAAAAGGTATCAAACTGAGCATACTGTGTATTTTCATAATTTCCATCTTTTGTTTTCCATTCCATGAAACGATCTTCCCCGGAAGTAATCGTCCCCGCTTTAGAGGTTAAATGATCACTCATAACACAAATACAATTATAAATAAACATAGACGGAATTTCATGCATATAGTTACGAATCTGCATATATGCTTCTGATGCATCCGTTTCTTCTCGAGACGGTGATTTCAATTCTATAAGTACAACTGGCATACCATTTAAAAACAGCAGTATATCCGGACGTTTATTGCTGTTCTCAATAAAAGTCCACTGATTGGCAACAACGAAAGAATTATTGTCAGTATTTTTATAGTCTACCAGATACACCAGTCCGGAACGTTCCTCTCCATCAACAAAATAACGCACCTCTATACCATGCTGAATATACTCCATAAAGATTGCATTTTTCAAAACCAATTCTGCATTTTCAAAATTTTTCAATTTATATATCGCATCTGCAAGTGCTTGTTCCGGCATATCCGGATTAATACGGTGAATTGCTTCTTCCAGCTCTTCTCCATACAACGGACTGCGGAAATCCCTTTCCAAATCTGGTGCATATACATACCGATAGCCCATATTTTGAAACAACTCTATGACGGAATTTTCATAGTCTGCTTCTGTGTAAAAATCTGACATAACTCCATCGCCTCCCTGTCAATGTAAGCTGCTTTTTCTTTTGTTTTTTATTTTTTCATGCATTAGTATCTTGTGTATTTTTACTTTTAAACTTTGTAAAATCATTAGCTTCATGGACTGATAACTTATTTTTGGCTATAAAAATCACGCAATTATCTTGTTATAGGATAATTGTTTTGATTTTTGATATGTATAGCATGAGTTTACCGTTAGAAACAAGAATTTAGAGCAGCAAGCACAAGAACTCTTTAAAGCCTGGTTTGTTACATTCGAGACTTTCGGTGGCAAAATGCCATCATCCTGGAGTGTTGCAAAGCTTGGAGACATAGCAACTATCAAAACAAACAGCTTTTCTCCAGCAAAGACCCCTACTGTAATGTTGGAACATTATAGTATCCCAGCATTTGATGAACAAAAATACCCTGTGTTTGAATTAGCCGCAAATGTAAAAAGCAACAAATACATATTAACAGATAATTCAGTCATGATTTCAAAGCTAAATCCTGGCATCAAGCGTGTATGGCGTCCTATGTGTGTTTCTGAGTTTGCGGTCAGTTCAACTGAATTTATAATTTTTGAAGCGAATGATCCAACTTACAAAGATTATGTTTTTTCAGTTATTGACAGTTCTACTTTTTCTGACTGGATGTGTGCACATACCACTGGTTCAACAAACAGTCGTCAGCGTACCACACCAAGCACAACCTTGGAATTTCAGATTGCACTTCCAACCCAAGAAGTTGTTTCTGATTTTTGCAAAATTGTAACACCTATGTACGATATGATTGCTCAAAACACCTGTGAAAATCGAAAATTAGCAGCTTTCCGAGATTCATTGCTACCAAAGCTGATGTCCGGTGAGCTTGATGTTTCTAACATCGACCTTTAAGCCGCTAAATTCTTGTTTATTTCATTATTATCTCGTATTTTTCCCTGAATATCATCAAGAACAGATACTATTTTTTTCTGTGATAATATATCAGGCACTTCAAGTTCAAGATTTTCTATCATACTTTTGGTCAAAGCATTTCTTGTTGCACCACCAGCAGCAATTTGAAGCAAATATGGTTTTATCATTTGGAGAAAATACAGAATGTAACTACTTAACACCCTATTTTCATCAGGTCGAATAATCGCTACATGCTGGTTCACTCGTGCAGGTAATGCTCTCGGATCAACGGTGCAAACACGAGCCACAGAATCGCCAGTAATATTTAAAAGAATGTCTTGTGGTTTCACTTCAACATTACTCAATTTTTCTGCCTGCTGATCATTGATATGTGCTAATCCGTCATATGAAAATGTAAAATCAAGTACATTTTGACTTCTAATAAGCGAAATCCCTTCATCACAATATGCTTCTTTACCCCCTTTTGGAGTTGCACCACTGCCTATTTTTAAGCATATATCTTTTAATTTATAGATTGCCATATTATTACCTTTCTAACCTATGTATTTCCTATGAGCCTGCTTTACATTACTTTGCTTGACCATTGCGTACTGCAAGGTTGTATCAATACGTTTATGCCCCAGAAGCTGTTGCAGTTGCTCTATCGGCATTCCTTTGTCAATCGCCATCGTTGCAAGTGTTCTTCTGAACTTATGTGGATGAATTTTTTCAATTTCCAATGTTTTCCCCATTTCCCGTAATCGAGTTTCAATACCACCAATTTTAATTCTCTCATGCGGAGAACGCAACGTAACGAATAATGCTGTATTATCATCCGTTCGACTATTGATATAATTCTGCAAATGAATTTTTGTTCTTGCATCAAAATAGACGATCCGTTCCTTATCTCCCTTACCAAAAACTACGCACTCACGTTCATTAAAGTTGATGTCCGCTTTATTTAACAATACCATTTCACCAATACGCATCCCGGTTGATGCCAGCATATCAATAATCGCCAAATCACGAAGTTCCGTACAGTTATCACGCATCTTTTCCAGTTCTTCATCCGTATAAGTTTCTTTAATGTTAGTTGCCGTCTTCACTTTATGAATACGACGAACAGGACTTTTCAATATATAATCCTCATCCTCCAGCCAAGAGAAAAAACTTGATAGAATCCTACGGATATTATCTATCGTCACACGGCTCGACTGATTTTTGCTCTGATAGCCTGTCAAATAAGATCTTAAATCTTCTGTTTGGATATGACGGATACTCTTATCAATTGCAAGCTCCATGGTTTCAATCGTGGTGCGATAATATTTCAAAGTTTTCTCCGAACATCCTTCTATACGCTTTGCCGAAATAAATGAGTCTATCAGTTTTGGATTATCATTCGTTGTTTCTTTTTCTTCCTGTTTTGTAATATCACAACCAAACAGAGTACATTCCAACACTTTCTGTAGTTGCTTTAACTGTGCATTATCGAGATGTGGCAACATCTGCTGCACCACGTCAGTAATAATCTGTCGTTTCATGAATCATTCTCCTTCCATTATCTCTTCCAGAGAACGATCATTCAACGGCTGTTCTGTTGGCTCTCTCCCGCCGTTGGTGGGAGATTAGTCTTAATTGCCCTGGTAAAAGCCATTTCTACTATATTCTGCCCATTTTATATACATTTCTTTATAATGACGTTTGATATATTCCTGTATCTTACTTATTTCTCTATCATTTAAAATTCCACGTTTTTGTAAAACTGTATTCCCATCCTCTTTAACAAAAAATTTTGCAGATCCTTCTTCCGTCAATTTTCGGTCGCTTGCATGAACATGCATGCATTCAACTGTGCAAAAAGAGGTGAAGTACAAATAATATCCACATATTTTATCCTGATAATATTTAGGCATCTTCATCCTCCATAAATTCGCGGTCACTATCCCAATAATCTAAAACAATACGAATTTCAATATCATCCATAGTAGTTTCCAGTACCTTTCCGTCCTCCGATATCACTAATGCTTTGTCAAGATTATTCAGATTTAAAATTCTAATATGGTCATTCTCTCTCGTAAATGCATAACCATTTACAATCATGTCTGCTTTATCTGCAATTTCCCTAATTTTGTCCATAAGCTAACCTCACTTCCTTAATAGGCTTCAAAAAATGAACGACATCAATATATAAATCCTTTAAAATCGGAATTAAATCTATATATTCTTCTTCCGACTTTTTGTTGTGTTGATATTTCGCCATTACCACCAGATATCCATTATCCCATTCTTTCACAGATGTAAACCGCTCCAATGAATATGGACCACGAAAACGAATAATTTTCTCTCCGTATTGAAATTTTATCATATCTTTATCATTGCTGAGATAAGCTCTATCATTATTCATTATAACACCCCCGTACCATATTATTATAATTTTGACAGATCAAACAAGAATTTAGCGGCTTAAAGGTCGATGTCTGAGACATCAAGCTCGCCGGACATTAGCTTGGGTAATAACGCATCACGCAGTGCCGAAAGTCGCTTATTTTCAGCCTTATTAGAATTAAGTTGCTCAAGGACTGGAAAAGCAATGGCATTAAATTCTTCTAACTCATTTTCTGCTGGAAGAATAACAGGATATGTCATAATTTGTTGCTTATCTCCACGGGGCATTTTGGTTCCTTTTGATCCAGCAACCATGAATGCAAAGAATTTGTCTGTATATAAAGTGCTGAACAAATACGCTGCATATTGAGATTGAACTGGTGTGAAGCAAAGAACATCTGTTGAACATCCGCACATGTCCTCACAGTAGACAATCTTCTTAAAGTAAGGTCGAATGTTAGAAATCAATGTATCGCCCTTTCGACAAGCAGTGGTTTGTAGCGTAGTTGGAAGACTTGTAGCCTTAGTTGAACCAGCTTTTTCAGGCAACATATTCTCTGTTGAGAAGTAAGTGTTGACATTCAGTTCAGAAACTGCCACTTTTTCTTTGGAATATGAGCAAATATCCGAAAGGATTCCTTGATTTGCTCCCAAGCTGACTTCACCAAATTGTTTTTGATATATTGCTTGCAAGAGATCAGATAAATTCTTGTTTATAGCATTGTTTACTTGAATTTTTGAATCTATAGCAGAGCAAATTGCTGTTATTTTTCGTTGTTCATCAACACTTGGGAACGAAAAAGGCATCCTCTTAAAATCTTTTAATACAATTCTTGGTATTGCTGAACCTGATCCGTAATTATCTCGAACATTTTTCTTTACAGCAGGCGTTTTTAACGTATAATATAAAAACTCAGGTATTATTTTCTTACGATCTGCCCTTAATATTGCTATTGAAGACAGCAGTGCTGGTTGTTCATCCTGCTTATAGATTACTATATCCTCAAAATACCTTGCCCCATCTTTTCCAACCAAGATATCATCTTTCTCTGGAACACATCCCTGTTTACGAAGTCTTTCATAATCTTCTTCACTAATCCGTCTGCAATTTGAAAAATCAAAACCAAATTCAGTAAAATCTTTAACAGAAGCCATATAACGTCCTTTTTCTACACTTTTAGGACTATTATGTGCTCCATCAGTCACAAGAGAACATACATCATTTATAGTTGTCGTCATCCAATTAGATTTCATACCCAATCGCCCCCAGTTTCTTTCTGATTTCATCTTCCAACTCACGGGACTTTGCGAACATTTCGGAAAGTTCAGATGTGAGACGAGTCATTTTTTCTTCAAACGGCTCCCCATCATCTTCCTGCTCTTCAATACCGACGTATCGTCCTGGAGTTAAGATATAATCCTGTTTTTCAATGTCCTGAATATCCGCTACTTTACAGAATCCAGGTACATCTTCCAGTGTACCTTTCTGAAACGTTTCAAAAGTATCTGCAAGTTTTTGAATGTCCTCATCTGTAAAGTCACGATGCTTACGATCAACCATGTGCCCCATCTTCCGGGCATCAATAAAGAGTGTTTTTCCCTTTTGTTTTTTACCTTTTGTAATAAACCACAATGTAACCGGAATTGTTACGCTGTAAAAAAGTTGAGTCGGCATCGCAATAATTCCCTCAATCAGATCGTCCTCTATAATTTTTTTACGTATTTCTCCTTCACCACTGGTCTGCGTAGAAAGTGCACCGTTAGCCAGAACAAGACCAATTTTCCCATTTGGTGCAAGATGATGAATCATATGTTGAATCCATGCATAGTTGGCATTATTAGCAGGTGGAAGTCCATATTTCCAACGTTTATCCTCTGTCAGTTTTTCTCTTCCCCATGGATGATAGTTGAATGGCGGATTCGCTAAAATAAAATCTGCCTTTAATGTCGGATGCAAATCTCTTGTAAAAGTATCTGCATTATACGAACCAAGATCTGCATCAATTCCACGAATTGCCATATTCATTTTTGCCATTTTCCAGGTATCTGGATTTGCTTCCTGACCATAAACAGAAATGGCACCTCGTTTATGACTATGTGCTTCAATAAATTTTTCACTCTGGACAAACATGCCACCAGAACCACAACAGCAATCATACACTCGGCAGTTGTCAAATGGTCGCAGAATAGACACCAACGTTTTTACTACACTGGACGGTGTATAGAACTCTCCGCCACCAACGCCTTCTTTTTCAGCGAACTGAGCAATACAATATTCATATGTACGCCCAAGAAGATCTTCGCTCGCCTCCGTATCACTCATATCAATATTATTTGTAAAGATATCAACAACATCACCTTTCATACTCCTTAAAAAAATACTATCTCCTTGACCAACGTCGACCACCGTTACTTCATTTATTAAAGGATGTTTGACCCAGACCATCAAAAGTCCAAAAATCATCAAAAGGCAAATCCTAAACTGAGGCTTTTTCCAAAAATCAAAGAGCAAAATCAATACAGCTATCATCAAGCCAAACTGAAACAAACTAGGTTTCCCTAAAATCAAAGGTTGACCTATCCAGGATTGTATCCAAGTCAAAAAGGACTCCATCCATTCAAAAAGTGGGTTGATTTGAGAAAAGATTACCAGTCCTGAGAGGGCAAAGAATACTGTCAATACAGGCAAGAGAAAGCTATCAAATACTATGGAAAAAATCGCTGTTAGAATTAAACTAACTGGTTGAAAGGTTCCATAATAGTAAGTTAGAAAGGGCAAAATCCCAAGACTCAATACCAAGCTCGTATAGATTGATTTCTTTAAAGATGACAAGTCCTCAAAATCAAACAAACACAACAAGAAGGCATAGGAACAACTTAATACACCTCCCACTGTTAAGAGAAAATGAGGTAATAAGAGAAACAATAGAAGCAAGGTTATTCCCATATTGTCCAGTTTTTTAATACCAAACTCAGCCAGCAAACTTTGAACCAAGGAACGTAGGACTGAAGCTGTCCATCCTGTCATTAAGCCATAACATAAGGAAAAAGGCAGCAAGACGATAAATAGATAATCTTTAGGAAGACCTAAGCGTAGGAGACCGTAGCGAAACCATCCCAGAAAAAAGCCCACTTGCATCCCCGAAAGTGCGAATAGATGAATAATACCTAAACTTGTGTAAAGCTGGCTCTGCTCATCGAACTCCTTATCCAAATACCCAAAGAGCAGGCCTGTCATATAGTGTCTCATAGGACTA
>OLSN01001235.1_pt1 | contig 23050 bp, 18 predicted proteins | sample 1672411 | NCBI WGS metagenome assembly OLSN01 (sample SAMEA3136683, study PRJEB25190) | human gut metagenome | biome: human gut; feature: human-associated habitat; material: faeces | place: Austria | collected 2013 | reverse complement strand
GTTATCAGCCGACCCTCGCAAACGAAATGGGCGAGCTGCAGGAGCGCATCACCTCCACAAAAGACGGCTCCGTCACCTCGGTTCAGGCCGTTTACGTGCCTGCCGATGACCTTACCGACCCGGCCCCGGCCACAACGTTCGCCCACCTCGACGCTACGACTGTTTTGAGCCGTAAGATCGCCGAGCAGGGCATTTACCCCGCCGTTGATCCGCTGGAGTCCACCTCCCGTATCCTCGAAGCCGATGTTGTCGGCGAGGAGCACTACCGCATCGCACGTGAAGTGCAGGAGACCCTCCAGAAGTACAGCGAGCTGCAGGACATCATCGCCATCCTCGGTATGGACGAGCTCAGCGACGAAGACCAGCTCACCGTGCAGCGCGCGAGAAAGATCCAGCGTTTCCTCTCGCAGCCGATGCACGTCGCAGAAAAGTTCTCCAGCGTGCCGGGCGTTTACGTCCCGCTCAAAGAGACGCTGCGCGGCTTCAAGGCCATCGTAGACGGCGAAATGGACCAGTACCCCGAGGCGGCGTTCTATAACGTAGGTACGCTCGAGGACGTCATCGCGAAAGCGAAGCAGTTAGAGGCGGAGGCGATCTGATGCGTACATTTCAGATGCACCTGCTTGAAGCCGATAAGGTCTTTTTCGAGGGCGAGTGCGAGTCGCTTGTTGTGCCCACAACGGTCGGCCAGTACGGCATTCTGGCAGGTCACAGCAATATGATCTCCGCCGTTGTGCCGGGCGTGCTCTCTTACCGCGCACCGGGTAAGGAGTGGCGCACCGCTGCCGTTTCCGAGGGCATGGTGAAGGTCGAGGGCAACGATATCCTCGTGCTTGTAGACTCCGCCGAGTACCCGGAAGAGATCGATGCCAAACGTGCACAGCGCGCCGCCGATGAGGCGAAGGAGGCCATCCTCCAAAAGCGCAGCGTGCGCGAATACCGCACCGCGCAGGCGAACCTTGCCCGCGCCATCAACCGCCTGCGCGTCAAGAAAAACGCGAGATAAGGCGGCAAAAACCACACCGAATTTCCAAATATGCAAAAAGCGTTCCGAGCATTCGGGGCGCTTTTTGCATATTTCACACAAAGGGTTTGCTTTTTTCATGAACTTTCGAAATTTCGCAAAAACTGCGGTACAAAACGGCGGAATGTGCTATAATGAACGCGAATACCGGCGGAAAAGTACGCCGGAAAGTTGTATTGAAATTCAGTTTAAAGGAGTCAAAAGCATGATCAAAGTCGGTTTTATCGATTACTATTTAGACGAGTGGCACGCCAATAACTATGTTCACATGCTGCACGATTACTCAAACGGCGAGGTAGAAGCCGTGTACGCCTGGGCTGAAATCGACAGCCCCGAGGGCGGCCTCACAACGGACGCATGGTGCGAAAAATACGGTCTCACCCGCATGATGACGCAGGAGGAGCTCATCGAAAAGAGTGACGTTCTGCTCGTGCTCGCCCCGCGCGACCCGAAAAAGCACGAAGAACTCGCAAACCTCGCGCTGCGCTCCGGCAAGCGCTGCTATGTGGATAAAACCTTCGCGCCGGATCACTTCGCTGCAAAGCGTATGCTCGATCTTGCCGAGCAGAGCGGCACGCCGTGCTGGTCGTCCTCCGCGCTGCGTTTTGCGGAGGAGTATCAGGCAGCGGATAAAACGAACATCAAGGGTGTCAATGCATGGGGTCCGAACGGTTTTGAGGATTACGCCATCCACCAGCTGGAGCCGATCTTCATGATGATGCAGGCTCCCGCGACGGAAGTCATGCACCTGACAAACGACGAGGTGTACACCGGCGTTCTGCGCTTTGCGGACGGCCGCACCGCAACGCTTTCCGGCTACGCAAAGGGCTCGCCGTTCATGATGAACATTGCGCGCTCCACGGAGAATTCCGTACTGGAAATTTGCTCCGATTACTTCCGCCACTTCATTGAGGCGCTCGTCGAGTTCTTCAAAAACGGCACCATCCCTGCCCCACACAGTGAGACGCTCTCCATCATCAGCGCCTGGGGCGCCCTTATGGAAGCCGAAAAGACTCCCGGCATCTGGGTCAAAGTCCCGAAGGACTGAGTTTGTCGCTCCAAAAGCCGTCACAACGCACGCATCTTTGACTGCAAAAGGCTTCTTCCAAAAGCGCGACTATGCGGCCATTAAAGAACAGCAAGTAGAGCGTTACGGCGTCTGGCTCACGAATTTCGTTATGATAAAAACGATATAAAAAAGATAGTCTTTCTAAGCGAAACAAACGCTTTGGAAGACTATCTTTTTCTATGCGTGCGAAAATGTACGTTTATTTCTTCGGTTTCGGCGCGGCGGGGTCGGTGAGTTCGGGGAGCGCGCCGCCGGAGACCGCCCAGAAATATAAACTTGCGATGCTGCAATACGGCGAAAAACGTTTGCGGTACCGCTCGAACCGTGCGCGGTTGATCTCCTTGTGGCGGTAGACCATGCGCATGCCGCGCAAAATGGCGAGGTCGCCGTAGCTGAACACATTCGGGCGCTGCAGGCAGAATAAAAGCAACATTTCCGCTGTCCACACGCCGATGCCCTTGAGCGCGCTGAGCTCGAGGATGACCGCTTCATCCGGCTTTTCGCCGATGCTGATTAAATCAAATTCGCCCGTATGCACCTTTTTCGCGAAGTCCGTGATGTATTCCGCCTTGCGGAACGAAATGCCGAGCGACTGCAAATTTGCTTCGCCATAGCCCAAAACGTGTTCGGCATCGACCGTGCCGAGGGCGTTCTGCACGCGCGCCCAAACGGTTGCCTGCGCCTTTGTGGAAATCTGTTGCCCCACGATGTGGTGTACCACGGCGGAAAAAAGGTCGTCGTCCACGGCGCGCTCAATGTGCCCCACGCGGTTGATGACCGCCGAGAGCTTCTTGTCCTTTTTCCGTAAATAAGCGAGCTCTTTTTCGCCGTACGGAAAGTACTTTACGTCATCCATCAGTCGATCTCTCCCGGAGTGCGCGATTTGATCATCGCTTCCAGCTTTTGCAGCTCGGTAATCTCTTGCGGAGTCAGCTTTTCCGGATAGCCGGTCTCGAGCTTTTCGAGCATGGAGCGCATTTTGTAGGCTTCGGCGGGCTGACGCAGAATTTCGCGCTCGCTTTTAATCTGTTCCCGCGCGGCGACTTCGTCGATGATCTGCTGCATGTAGCGATATAAATTGCTTCGTTCTGTATAATCGGCGGGCGCGTAGAAGTTTAATCGGTTGTCGTTATACAGCTTGTATACTTTGGCGCGGTTATTTTTCTCCGGGTCGTATACGCCGACGGAGTAGCCGCCTTTGCTTTTCACGAGCCGCATGCACGGAATGTCCGTGGCGCTGTCGCCGATATAGACGATGTTCTCATACGGAATGCGCAGGTTTTCCTCGGGCATGCTGTCGTTTACGCGCTCGTCGTACTCCTCCAAAAAGCCTTTTGCAATGCGGAAAATGAACTGCGTCTTGTTCGTGTAATTGATGGCCTGCGCGGGCCACTCCGCTACGCCGTCCGTGGTGTAGAGGTAGGAGGAGGCATAAATGCGTTTGAAATTCTTCGCGATGGCGCTGCCCTCAATGATTTCTTTAAGACCCGAAGAAATGATGTAGTGTTCAAGCTCAATGCCGCGCTGCGCAGCATACGCTGTCGTGCGCGCAAACCAATCCGTAACGCCGCGGTACAGCTCCACCTGCGCACCGATGGCCCGAAAATACTCGCGTTTTAAGGATTTTCCGAGAAAGCGTGAATAGCGAACAAGCATGAACATCCACGAAAGGTTGCTTTCCATGCTGTTTTCCCGCGCGAATGCGTCCGTTTCCGCCCAGAATTTGTCTTTGTCAATGCCAAAAGACGGGATGAGCGTGAACGTCTGCATGTCGTCCGGGGAAAGTGTTTTGTCAAAATCGTAGCAGATCGCCATGCGCGGCCTGTTCTCCGTCATGCTGCCGCCCCCTTTCTGTATCTCATTATAGCTAAAAACGTTTGTTCTGTAAAGAGGTTTTGAGAAAGTTGTCCGTCGATGTCCTATGCTGTCCTGCAATGTCCGGTTTTAACGGCAAAAGAACGCCCTCATCCGCCGCTTTTCGCAGCCGATGAAAGCGCTTTTCGAGCTGTTCCGCCGTTTTGATGCTCGGCACATCTTTGTCTTTATTCGCAGACTTGGGGGCATGTCACGCCAAAAGTCAAGTGTTACGATTTGCGTTCTACCCGCGCCCTCCGGGTAGAGGGCGACGGAAGTAGATTTTATCGTCCAGCACCGTATAGGAATTTCTATCCACGCCCTCCGGATGGAGGGCGACCGTGGCAAAGCGGTTTTCTTCCTGACACCTTTTCAATTTCTATCCACGCCCTCCGGGTGGAAGGCGACACCGCCTACAGAAAAGATCCCTCAACCATTATAAATTTCTATCCACGCCCTCCGGGTGGAGGGCGACTCAGATCGTAGATCAGCCACAGTATTTTTACAAATTTCTATCCACGCCCTCCGGGTGGAGGGCGACCTTTGACCTATCTGGGCATCTCCAACACGTCCCTCCAATTTCTATCCACGCCCTCCGGGTGGAGGGCGACATTATGAGTACAACCCCGAAGAACTCGAAGCGCTATTTCTATCCACGCCCTCCGGGTGGAGGGCGACAAAACCGTTAAACAACTCTTTATACACTCTGTTATTTCTATCCACGCCCTCCGGGTGGAGGGCGACATGCAATTTCTATCAATTCTGCCGACCAATTAAAGCATTTCTATCCACGCCCTCCGGGTGGAGGGCGACACGGCGGGGGCATGATTCCAAATGTAAAATTATGCTATTTCTATCCACGCCCTCCGGGTGGAGGGCGACCTTCGCTTGTAATCGTGTACTTACCGTCTTCGCATTTCTATCCACGCCCTCCGGGTGGAGGGCGACCAATGCGTAAAGCGTCTAACGATCTCCTCTTTATATTTCTATCCACGCCCTCCGGGTGGAGGGCGACGGGTTCTTCTCTGTGTCGTAATCCTGCTCTACGATTTCTATCCACGCCCTCCGGGTGGAGGGCGACTGGCTGTATGCGGTTCAAGGACTTACAAGCGAAAATTTCTATCCACGCCCTCCGGGTGGAGGGCGACATCTTCTTTGCGGCGGTCATATCGTATTCGGGGAAATTTCTATCCACGCCCTCCGGGTGGAGGGCGACGCGTACCGGGATAGTTTCGACATGTCGAGACGGTCTATTTCTATCCACGCCCTCCGGGTGGAGGGCGACGCGTAGAGAGTGGGAGCGCCTTCGCACACGTCGGTATTTCTATCCACGCCCTCCGGGTGGAGGGCGACGTTATACTTCGGCATAATCGCGACAAGCCGTTCCCATTTCTATCCACGCCCTCCGGGTGGAGGGCGACCATAATGCAAAAGCTTTGTGACAGAATGGGCGTACAATTTCTATCCACGCCCTCCGGGTGGAGGGCGACGCGCACCCTATACTGGCTGGCTATATTATCAATATTTCTATCCACGCCCTCCGGGTGGAGGGCGACTGCCGACAGGTTGACGATTTCCGCAGCACGTTACGAATTTCTATCCACGCCCTCCGGGTGGAGGGCGACCTTAGCAAATAAGCCACGTTTTAGGTGTAAGGACTGCGATTTCTATCCACGCCCTCCGGGTGGAGGGCGACGATAAGGCAAGATTTTGGACAGGCGTTCTCTACCCAGAATTTCTATCCACGCCCTCCGGGTGGAGGGCGACTCCGCAAGTAGACTTCATTCACAAGCGGATGAGCATTTCTATCCACGCCCTCCGGGTGGAGGGCGACACCTTGTTTATCGCTTTCTTTCCTTCGGCGGAAAATTTCTATCCACGCCCTCCGGGTGGAGGGCGACAACCATGGTCTCGGATAGTTTCACCCAGTTCCAAATTTCTATCCACGCCCTCCGGGTGGAGGGCGACTTTCGCAGCTTGCTAATCAGGTCTTTAAGTGCGATATTTCTATCCACGCCCTCCGGGTGGAGGGCGACATTGAAGAGATCGCCAACGACCCGGAAACGCCGTGGATTTCTATCCACGCCCTCCGGGTGGAGGGCGACCGGCTTACGAAGATACCTCGGTAGAGGCGCGCCGATTTCTATCCACGCCCTCCGGGTGGAGGGCGACGCCACCACGGAAAAAAGCTTTATGTCCAGCAACTGATTTCTATCCACGCCCTCCGGGTGGAGGGCGACTTTTTGATCTCCGGGAGCCAATCGCCGCCCCGGAGATATTTCTATCCACGCCCTCCGGGTGGAGGGCGACCAGGTATGGAATATATATTGGATAACCTAAAGGAAATTTCTATCCACGCCCTCCGGGTGGAGGGCGACCTGTTATGCAGAATTTCCAGCTGCTCCATAACGTGCATTTCTATCCACGCCCTCCGGGTGGAGGGCGACGCTGTCCGAGCATTGCCAGGCGACAGCTCCGGGCAATTTCTATCCACGCCCTCCGGGTGGAGGGCGACCGTCAAAACGTCTCCGTGGGCGTTGTACACGGTGATATTTCTATCCACGCCCTCCGGGTGGAGGGCGACGTCGACAGCATGTCCATTGTACCATAAATCGACAGATTTCTATCCACGCCCTCCGGGTGGAGGGCGACGCTTTAATTTCGCATTCGTAGCCGATCTTCCACGGAATTTCTATCCACGCCCTCCGGGTGGAGGGCGACGATAGCTGTTGGTCCGGCGGTTTGCATTCGATATTATTTCTATCCACGCCCTCCGGGTGGAGGGCGACAGCAAAAACGGACAAAGTTTTCGTCTGTTTTTGCGCAAAAGGGAGAAGAATTTGCCTCTTTAAGACGCGGAAAGAGAAAAATTTGCCGGTGGCGTTTTAAAAAGGACAAATTTTGGGTTTTGATTTGGTGCGAAGGAAGCGGGAAAAGCGTGTGCGCTTCGGCTTCGCACTGCGGGTAATCAGATGAGCAGGACGGAATCCTGCGCGTAGGCGGGCTGTACGCCGACATGCTCTACGTTTTGCTTATATTGATTGCCGAGGCGGTAAAACCGCAGGCTGTCCGTTTCGGGCTCGATGAGCGCGGTGAGCTCTGCCTTCAGTGTAACATACTGCGCGGCGGTCAGCAAGCACTCGAAAACGGAGTTCTGTACGCGCTGCCCGTGGTCTATGCACTTTTTAGCGACTTTGCGGAGACGCTTTTTCCCGGCGGCGGTCTCCGTGTTGACGTCGTAGGTAATTAAGACCAGCATTTTGACCTCACTTCCAGAAAAACGGCGGATACGCTTCCAGATCGCCGCGCAGAGTGCGGGCGAGCAGGAGCGCCTGCACGTAGGGCACGAGCCCCCACGGAATCTTCTCTTTTAAAAACGGGTGCGTGATTTGCTCCTGCTTTTTGCTTTGCCATGCGCCGAGAAATGCGCGGCGGCCGTCGTCCGTTAAAAGCACGGCACCGCTTTCCTGCTTTTGCAGGTGCTTTGCGGTGATGATCTTGCGGTTCACGCAGGAGAGCACAAAGCGGTCGGCATACACGGCGCGCAGCTCCTCCATGAGGTCGAGTGCGAGACTGCGGCGACCGGGTCTTGGGCGGTGCATGAAGCCGATGTACGGGTCGAGCCCGGCACTTTCGAGCGCGGTGGTGCAGTCGCGCGTGAGGAGTGTATAGGCGAACGAAAGCAAGGCGTTGATGTTATCGAGCGGTGGTCGGCGGCTGCGCGAGGTAAAACGGAAGTCGCTTTGCTGCTGCAAAACGAGGTGATCAAACACACCAAAATACAGCTTTGCGGCTTCGCCCTCTAAGCCGAGCAGCTGCGCGGGGTCTTCGCAGGAGGCGATGAGCGGCAAAGACTGTGCCATTTGTGCGGCGGCTGTTTTAAGCGCTTCCACGGGTACGCGCTGGGGGTGGTCACGCGTGGCGCGCTCTAAGACCCAGCGGGCGTTATAGACCTTGCCGAGGATGAACCCGCGGGCGTAGCGGCAGCTTTGATAGGGATCGTCGGACACGCGATTCTGCGTTTGCCGCAGGAGGACGTTGCCATGCTCTTCGCCGACGGTGCGGGCCAAAAACTGCCCGCGCGGGGAGAAAAACGCGATGTCCACACCGCGCTGCACGCAGGCACCCATCAAGGCGGGACTTGCGCCGGCGTAGGAGAAACAGAGAATGCCCTCGAGCGTGTGCAGCGGGAAGCGCGCGACTTCCTTTTGCTCGCGACTAATGACGACATTTTCACCGTTTACGGAGAGATATGCGTCTTCGCTGAGCACGAACAAGGTGTTGAGCAGTTGTCTCACGGGGTATCCTCCTCGCTTTCAAAAATGTGGGCGCGCAGGTATGAGACGGGGTCTGCACGGCTGCACAGCACCGGCAGGCAAATCGATTTTAACGAGCAGGCGTTGCAGTGCTTGCCGGGTTTGACTTTTGGTGTGTAGCCGCGGGCGAAATAGCGGTTCATTTCGGCAGCGGTGTCTTCCGTTTTGAGGCGGAGTTCTTCCGTGAACGGAACAACCTCGCGGCGGCGCGTTTCTATGTAGTAGAGCGCGCCCGCAGGAATATCGCACACGAGCATTTCTTCAAGTGCCATGGCTTCGGCGCAGAGCTGCAAGCGGTCGGCATCGGTCTCTTTTTCGCGGCCGTGCTTGTACTCGATGGGGTAGGGCAGCCAAAATCCGGGCTGCCCCTCTAAAGAAATGCCGTTTTTGTCTTTATGAAACTCTACGACGTCGCACGCGCCGGAGAGGTTCAATTTACGGCTGAACACGCGCATGCCGCGCACGATGAAGGTGTCGTCGCGCTTTTCGGACAACGTTTCATCGTGGCAGCGGACGTGGTCAAGCTGCCCCTGTGCGGTGCGGGCATTTTCCTGCCACTGCTGCTCGATGTGGATGAGCGCCCACTGGCGGCGGCAGAACGCGAAGTGCTGGATGCCGGACATTAAAAGTCCGTCTTCACGCGCGTCCATTTAGGAAAGACGTTCGCAGGTGACGCCTTCGGGCAGGTCTTCGGAAACGGTGACGGTGTAATCGGAGAATTTGCGCGGGACGGCTACGCCGTCGACCTTTTTAACCGTTACGGCATCGAACAGCTTATAGGAAGCGGCGTTGCCAAGCTCGGACGCGTGCTTGAAGATGATGAGCTCGCGCACGGCCATTTTGCCGCGGGCGGCGCTGTGGTCGTTTTCAAACATATTGAGAATGGCCTGCCAGAGCATTTGGAGGTCTTCTTCGGAGAAGCCGGTCACGCGGCGAGCGAGGTTGGCGGAAACGAAGCCCTCTGCGCGGTAAAGACCGTAGGGCACGACGTATTTGCGGCCCATTTCGGTGGTTTTGTTCTGGGCGTCGGATTCGGTGGTGATGGCAGTGCGGGTAATGGTGACCTCCTGCGGCACGATGGGGTCGATGGAGCGGGCAAAGCCGAGCTGCACCGGGCCGCGCACCTGACCGCAATTTAAAGCGCCCTTTACAAATGTTGTCATGACTGCGCCGAATGTGCGGATGTCGAAAAACTCGCTGCACATGAAGTCACGGAGCTTGAGGTCGATATCCGGGTCATTGCTGCGGAGCTTTGTCACAATCTTTTTGGCGTCCTTGCCTTTTTGAATCTCGGCAAGCTCTTCGCCGATGCCGAGCGCTTCGCCGGCTTCAAGGTCGCTGCGGTTGAGCGGCACCTGATCCTTAATGTAAATGCGCCAGCCGGACTCATCTTCCTTGACGTCCTGCACGTAGTTGCGGATCTTGCGCTTTAAGCACACATCGGTTATGATGCCGTTGCCGGTTTCCGGGTCTACGCGCGGCATGTTGCCGGCATCGGGGTCGCCGTTGGGGTTGCCGTTTTCCACATCGAATAAGATCACGAAATCATAGCGGTTTTGAATGGGTTCACGCATGGTTATGCCTCCTCTTTCTGTTCGGTGGCGTCTGTCTTTTTCTTAAAATATTCCTGACGCTGCTGGTAGTAGCCGAGCTGGAACGCGCCCTGTTCTGCGAGCATAAGCTGCTTTGGAAAGGTTTCGCCGAGCTTGTCCGAAAGTTCGCCGATGGATTTATCCAGTGCAATCCGCTGACCCTCGTTGAGCTTTGCGAGGTGCTTCTGCGCTAAATTGATGAGCGTGGGGAACACAAGGCTCGGCGTAGCGGAAGCGGAGTTGAAAAAACGGTCTTTGATGGTGGTGTTGATGTTGGGGTTTGCGGCTTCCTGCGTGCGCTCCAAAACGGCGAACAGGCGGCCGAGATTGTAGGGAATATTGGTGCTTTCTTTGTTTACGGACACGGTCAAAACCTCCTTTGGACAAAGCGGGTCTTCGTTTTTAGAATAATAAGCTTTTATGACGGACGCGCGCGCCCAGGTGACATCGTGCTCGGCGCGGATGCGCTGCACGGTGCCGTTTAGTAAAGTGGCGGGGTAGCGCGTATTGTTTAGGATGGAAGTGAGCAGGTCGCCGGAAAGGCGCGGGAAGGATTTTTGCAGCTCTTCATCGGCTTTTTTCCAGTCTTTGGAAAAGCGGACGGCAGAGCGCGCGAGGGTGTAGGGCCAAAGCGTGTCGAATTTTTCATTGGCCGGGTGGGTGATCTCCAAACGCTCGTAATGGGCGTTCACGTTTTTGGCGAGCTTCGTGAAGGTATCCTGCCAGAAAAAGCGAACGGAAAGACGCGCGGCGTTCGGCGCGAGCCCCAGAATGTAAAAGTGTGTATCGGGGCTGAGGTGCATGTCCTGTAGGTCGGCTGTTCTGCCGGATACAAGTTTTTGAATTGCGCCTAAAATGTCGTTTTCACTCCAATCGGACTGCTCCTGCGGACCGAAAAGCATAGCTCCCGCAAATGCGGCGATGGCAGGATCGGCATTCTCCACCCAATATACGACGGTGACGTCGCCGATGCGGCGGACATTATCACTGCGCAGCAGGTAGTTTAGCGCCTGCGTGTAGGCGGTCATGGCGTAGGTGCTGACGGGAGCGTTCTCGCCCTGCTCGTGCCCGTAGGAGCAGAAGGCATCGGCGTTGAACGAAACGAGCGATGCGCCGGAGCTTTGTGCGCCGCGCACGCCCTGAATGTTGCCGTGCAGACGCGCGGCGGGGGCGAGCCTGCCGGTGACACTGCACCGGGTGGGCGTGTCGGAATCTGAAGCAGAATCATAGGCCTGCTGCCACGCGGCGGCGATGTCAGAGTCGTTTGCCGCAGGCTTATTGTTATAATAAAAGACCAGATTGCCGCCCTTATAAATTTCCGAAAGATAGGGCTGCAAAGCAGGGTGCTCGACGGCAGAGGGGGGATTCCATGTGTCGAAAAACGCGCGGACGGCCGCGGCAGCCTCACCGGGGGTATCTTTCAAAATTTCCAGATGCTTTTCGCGGCTCGCTTCAAAGCAAGCTTTGGTGCGCTCGGGCTTACCCTTGTCGTCCACGCCGAGCAGGTAGGAAGACGTATCACACAGAAAATTTGCCGCAACACCGGAAGAGCGCTTGACCTGTGCGGGCACAGCGAGTTGCTGCGGCAGCATCTTTTTACCGTTTGGAGAGGGCTTTTGGAGAGGAGAAACATCGAAAAGGGAACCGTCCGGGTTTAGGTCCAGACGCCAGCTGACATTGACTTTGCTCCAGCCCGGGCGGTCGATCTTACCGCGGGCAAGGAGCACTTCGTAATACTGAACTAAGGCTTGCAGGATCATTTGAACACCTCGCAGCCGGCCACCTGAATGACACCGTGCTCCATTTTGGCACGGAAATACAGGGGCGTGATATTTTGTGGGTCGGAATAATCGAAATCGTACAGCATAAAGCCGAGGTCGCGCGTCTCGTCAATCGTCGGGATCGGGCCACCCTCCCACTGCTTGAAGTGTGCAGGAAACTCGCGGCAGCCGAAGTACGGGGTGGAAAAGCACTGGCCTTTTCTCATGCGGCGCGTGACGATGTCCTGAAACTTGCCGGGGTTATCGCCGGGTGCGGCTTTTTCCGGCAGCATCTCGAACTCCGCTTCGATGACATAGTGGACATTTGTCAGCACCATGGAGGCACGCTGGACAATTTGTTTCGTCGTGACGAGGTACGGCTCATCTTCCTTGCCCTGCGCGATGCGCATGGCGGTGCTCCCGAGAATTTTACTTTTTACCTCGTTGCGCCGAATGGTGGTAAACTCGATGGGGTTCAAAACGTAGATGCGGCGGATTACCCAACGCATACCCGGATGCAGGTAGATAGATTCAACTATGCCACGCGCAGCGGACGGGGTGGGGACATCGTAGCTTACACGCTCGACTTTCATCTCTCCGCGTGTGAATAACGCATACGGGCCCCAGACTTCCAACTGAATCAATAAGATCAACTCCTTTCAAACTTCAACTAAGTTTTATTTGTTAATTTGATTATAATGCGAGGGAAAATAATTGTCAATAGGTTAAGTTGAGTTTTTCTTGCAAATTTTGAAAAGAACCGTATAATAGGAGAGTAAGGTCGGTTCAAACTTGAACTGTGGGTAGAAACAACTACGTTTTATTTGTATAGAGAGGTCGGTAAGGGTTTGCCTTACCGGCTTTTCTATATTTATATAAACAGAGCGGTTTCGGTTTGGTCGAGGGTGAGGCCGAGGGCACTGTCGTAGCGGCGGGGATCGGCGAGGATATAGAGTGCACCGCCGTCGATGCTCTGCACGGCGCCGGCTTCGCGCAGGGCAGCGAGCTGCTGCGGGTAGACGTTCACGCTGTACTGCCCGAGCTTTCTGAACAGGGTGCGGCTGCGTTCACCGCGATACAGCCGCTCAACGAGGGCTTCGCCTTGGTCGATCGGAATATACACGGGCGTGGTGCAGCTTTCAATGACCCGTACCTTTTCCGCAACGGAGGCGAACGGGAGCATCTCGTTTTCGAACGCTATGAGAATCTTCTCACGGTCGAGATCTTCTTTGCCGTACAAATCGCGATAGAACTCAAAATACGCGCGGATTGCAGCTAACGAAGTGATGTCCTCCATGCGTTTTGAAATGTTCTTCATGGCTGCGGCGGGCTGGCGCATGTAGGGCGGCGGGGTGGTGTTTTGGACGGTGAAGACGGTCACGAGGCTTTCATCTAACGGGCGCTTGCCCTCGCGATTGCAGCGGCCGGCGGCTTGCAGGACGGAATCAAGCCCGGCTTCTTCGCGGTAAACGCGCGGGAAATCCACATCGACACCGGCTTCGATGAGCGAGGTGGAAACGACGCGGCAGGGCAGGCCGATTTTTAGGCGCTCGCGAATTTCCTTAATGCGCGCTTTACGGTGGGCAGGGCACAGGTGCGTGGTGAGGCAGTACGCGCCGTCTTTTGGCAGCGCTTGATAGATTTTCTGTGCGTCTGCGATGCGGTTGACGATGCAAAGCACCTGCGGCAGCGCGGTGAGCTCGGCGGTGAGCGATTCTGTGCTGTCAAATGTGTGCTGCGTGATTTTCGTGCGGCGGAAGGTCTCGAAATTTTCAGGGACATTGGGACAGATCTCTTTGATCGGCAGGTCGATTTTCAAATCGGCAAAAATACCGTCTAACGCGGGCTGCGTGGCGGTGCACAGGACGACGATGACGCCGTACTTTCGGGCAAGCTCGGCAAGCGCCGCCGTGAACGGCTTTAGATACGGCATGGGCAGCGTCTGCACTTCGTCTAAGATGAGCACGCTGTTGGCGAGGTTGTGCAGCTTGCGGCAGCGGGCGGGTTTGCTCGCAAACAGGGATTCAAACAGCTGCACGGTGGTCGTGGCGATGACGGGGGCGTCCCAGTTTTCTGCGGCCAGCATTTTGCGGTATTCTGCGGGGTTCGGGCTTTCGGAAAAGAGATATTCCGCGCTGCTGTGGTGCTCAATGACGTTTTCCGTGCCGAAGATTTTTTCAAACGTATCGGCGTTTTGGTCGATGATGGACGTGTACGGCGCGGCGTAGATGACGCGGCTCATGCAGTTTTGCACGGCAGCGGTCAGCGCAAATGCCATGGCAGCGGTCGTTTTTCCGCCACCCGTCGGCACGGTAAGCGTATAAACACCCGGTGCGGCGGTGCTGCCGGAGGCTTTGCACGCATCCAAAATGGCGCAGCGCTTTCGGTTGAGCTCGGTTTTGGGCGGATACCACGGTGCGATGTACGTTTCCAAGCGGTCGAGCAGCGCAGGGAGCGCATCGTAGTTGCCGCGCGGGGCAACTACGCCGTCCATAAAGGTTTCGGTGTCGATGAAATCGGCATCAACAAGGCAAGAAAACAGCATGCGGATATAAAACGAGAGACGAAACCCGGTGTTGAATTCTCGCATGTTAAAGGGCTTGACCGGCGGCAGAGTGACTTCGGTTTTCCAATCGTCATACGGTTCGAGGTCGCGTTTTAAGCGGCCCGAGAGGGTAGCGTCGTTTTTGGTATCGGCGCGGGAGCCGAAATTCGGTATGCCGCCGTGATGGCCTGCGATGGCGAGCGCCAGATACCCGACACCGTGCGCGCAAGCTTCTTTTGCGCCGGCCGTGGAGTGGTCTACGCGCACGCCGCCGTCTAATCGATGCTGAAAGGCATCGCTGTACTTGCCGATGTCGTGCAGTAAACCGAGCAGATAGCCGTCTTCCTCCGCGCCGAATGCGGCGGCAAACTGCTTTGCAAGCTCTGCCGTGCCGGTGAGGTGTTCGTATACGGTTTGCTCGCGGGAATGCTCTTCACTTATATGTGCCAGCTTTTTCGCCATAAAATCACCTTTTCGTCTTTGTTAAGACCATCATAGCACGGGAAAAGTACAATGTAAATATGCTAAATTTGAAAATAAGTAAGGTGAGCGAAAAAGCGACAGGCGGGGTGGGGTAGAAAATCATTTGCAATATTCGGAAAAATATGTATTTAATGTTTAATGAGAAGTTTTGAGGTTTGCATAGAGAAATATTGACAAATAAGAACTGTTACGTCATACTTTAAATAAGCTGAAATCGGCAGAAAAGGAGAGAATACAGTTGGCAAAGCTTTTTGATACGGCGGATGCAGAGCGGTTGATACAGGAACATCGCATGATGCTGGAAGAACTGGATGAGATTGCACAGTACGAAGACAACGTGCAGATAGATATTGAAAAAGCAGCAAATCTGGTCGTGACCCGAAACGTATTAGACGTGCTTCGAGATATTCCGGTAGAAGAGATCAATCGTGAAAAAGGCGGATTTAGAGTGAAAGCACTTCGAGACCACGGATTTCGTTCGATCGCAGATATTGTTGCGGCCAATGTGTATTCGATCAGTTCGGTGCATGGTATCAGCGAAGATGCAGCGTATTCCATAAAGCGTATAGCGAATAATATGGCAGACAAGGTGCGAGAAGGCGCAAAGATCAAACTGAGTGTTGATAACAAAACGCGGGAATCGACAGCTTTAGTGACAGCATTATCTAAATATGTTTATGCGAGGGAAACGACAAAAGAATGTCGTGGCTTGATTACTGAGAATAGAAGACAAATCGAATATGCGATAGAAGATTTGTTATTATCTCAGAAAAGATTGAAGTGGATATTTGCATCATCAGCTAAAAAACAAAAAGCAGTGGATGCATATAAATTTTTGGATTCTTATAGAAATGGAAACTATGGTCAAAGAGTTCGGGAACAAAGGACAATATTTGAAAACACAAAGCGGATCAACGGGATAGATGCTTGGAAAGAATTTTCCGAACATTCGGTTTCGTTTTTCAATGCTCTTGAAAATATTGTCCCGGGAACACTCGGTAACGATGATTCAATATACGGACTGCCGGAAGAACTCGCAAGAGAAGTACAAGAGGAATGTTTTTTCCCGGATGGTTTGCTGTGCGAGCTGCGTCGTTACCAGGAATGGGGCGTTAAATATGCACTGCACCAAAAGCGCGTTCTTCTCGGAGATGAAATGGGACTTGGTAAAACCGTACAAGCAATCGCCACGATGGTATCTTTGAAAAACACAGGGGCATCGCATTTTGCAGTTGTGTGCCCGGCGAGCGTCGTTACAAATTGGTGCCGAGAAATTCGTAAAATGAGCCGATTGCAGGTTGTAAAAATTCATGGTGCGGGCAGAAAAGAAGCACTGAATTCATGGATAAGCGCTGGTGGTGTAGCTGTAACAACCTTCGAGACAACAGCACATTTTAATTTGCCGGAATCGTTTGAGCTTTCGCTTTTGGTTGTAGACGAGGCACATTACATTAAAAATTCAGAGGCAAGACGTACGATGAATGTGAAGAAAATCTGTGAACGTGCAGAGCGCATGCTGTTTATGACGGGCACGGCACTTGAAAATAAGCCGGAGGAAATGGTTGCGCTTATCCATATTTTACGTCCTGATATTGCATTGCGAATACAACACATGCTTGCTTTGACCGCGGCGCCACAATTTAGAGAGGCAGTTGCGCCGGTTTATTACCGCAGAAAGAGGGAAGACGTGCTGACGGAGCTCCCTGAACTTATTGAAAGTGAAGAATGGTGCACACTCGGACAGGCAGAAAAGGATATATATGAACAAGCGGTGTTCGGTAAGAATTTTGCAGAAACAAGGCGTGTGTCATGGAATGCAGAAAATATAAAGGATTCCTGCAAAGCGAAGCGATTGATGGAGCTGATAGAAGAGGCCGAATCTGAAAAGCGAAAAGTGATTATATTCTCGTTTTTTCTGGATACGATCCGAAAAGTTGTGCAGCTTTTGGGTGACCGCTGTATGAATCCGATAAATGGTTCCGTTTCGCCGCAGCGAAGACAAGAGATCATTGACGATTTTGATAAGGCTCCTGCCGGGGCGGTTTTGGCAGCACAAATACAGTCGGGCGGGACAGGTCTGAATATTCAATCTGCCAGTGTGATTATTTTGTGCGAACCGCAGCTTAAGCCCTCTATTGAAAATCAGGCGATTTCAAGGGCGTATCGTATGGGCCAGACAAGAAATGTACTGGTTTATCGGTTGCTTTGTGAGAATTCGATCGATGAAAGAATTATGGATATATTAAAAGATAAACAGGAAAAATTTGATGCGTTTGCTGACAAGTCCGTTGCAGCGGCAGAAAGTATAAAAATGGACGATCATACGATCGGAAATATAATAGCGGAAGAAATCGAACGTATCAAAGCCGAAAAAGACAAGTCAAATGAGAAATAATAAGAGCCCCGTGCAACTTTGAAGCTGCACAGGGCAATGTTGTCGTTCTGCTGAAGCGGACAAAACCAAAAGCCCCGAGCGGCATTACTTCCGCTCGGGGCATAATCTTAATGTTTGCGTTTAAGCCTGAGGCTGATTGTTGTCACAGTTGGGGCACTTGCCGGCTTCGTTCAACGGCGAACCGCACTTGCCGCAGAATTTGGCTACGGGTGCGCTCTGCGAGACTTGGGGCTGCGGATTCTGAGGCTGTGCTGCCTTAGACCGAAGCTGCTGGCGCAGGTCGCTCATGTCGGGGGCCATGAAAATGCCGTTCTTCTCTTCGTTTCCGTTCTGGCTGCGGAGCTTATTGTTGATGGAGATTACGTTTTTCAGCAGCAAGACTGCCATCATCAACAGTTCATACACCAGTCGGATCATAATGGGTCCGAGGATCATGGTCAGGATGCCGTAGATGCCCAGCCAGTGGCGATTGCCAAAGTAGTCTTTAGGCGCGGCAAAGAGCATGAAGAAGCCCAGAATGATCATATCTGCCGTGAAGAAAATGTACAGAGCCTGCAGAATTTTCTCTACGATCAGGTACTTGAAATTGCAGGTATCGTGGAGGAACTTGCCGAAAGCATTGAGCTTTTCGCGGCGTTTTTCGGGGACGATAAACACATAGGCCAAAACTGTGGCGACGATAGCCAAAATTCCGCCGACGATGGTGAATATACCGAGCTGCTCGATTGCATCACTAAAAATATTCATGTTGTACCTCTCTCTTTCTATATTGTAATGATTAGGTAAACAGGTACCCTCTAAGCACAAAATAGCATACCTCTAAATCCAAAATTTGTCAAGATTCAGATCCATATGGAACGTTTAAGGCAGAGCGCCTTCCGAGCAGCTGCAGGGTGAGCTTGCTGCGCCGGTATCAAGGAAAAGTCCACCGCAATTTCACGAAAATTGCGGTGGACTTTTGGCAAATTTGAAATTTAGACAGATACCCTCTCGGGCTTCCAGCTGGCGTATCTCGTCGTCGGCAATGGTCTGCACGATTTTGAAAATCTGCTCTTTACCGTTGTGGGTCACTCTTATGACATGTGGCTTTGGGTTGCGTGTCAAACAGGCACTTCCATCAATCGTTCACCGTTACCCAACGTCCGGTTTCCGCCGACCGTTTCACGGCATCGCAAACGCGTTCCACTCGATACCCTTCTGCGAAGCTGGTAGACGGCTGCCTGCCTTCTACCACCGCTTTGATAAACTCGTAGGATTCGATGGATTTCAATTCGCCGTACCCAATGTTCATTCCGGGAATGTTCCAGGTCACTTCCCCGTGAAAATGCGCGGGGCCGGTGTAGATTGTCTTAAAGCCCCTTCTGTCGTCGGGGTCGCCGGCCAAACACACCTGCAACTCGTTGAGTCGCTCGTAGTTGAAGTAGAGGCTGCCCAGAGTGCCGTGAAGCTCTACCGTGATGAAGTTGTTGCGACCCCAGGCGTTTCTCGTGGCCTCGATGCTGCCTACGCGCCGTTTTTAAACTTCACGAGGAAGCTGTCCTCATCATCCACGTCTACGGCCTTCCGCTTCGCGTCGGCTCCGAGCTTTACGGTGCCCAGCAGGTCTGTGCCGCCTTCCTGCACCGGCCGCTCGGTGATGTAGGTCTGCATCATGCCGGTCACCGCCTCGATGTCACCCGCCAGATACTGGGCGATGTCGATCACGTGTGAGGCGATGTCGCCAAGCGTCCCCGCGCCGGCGATGTCTTTCTGAAACCGCCAGGAGAGCGGGGAGGCAGGATCGGCCGACCAGCTTTGTAGATAGGTGCACCGTACGTTGAGGATTTTGCCGATGGATCCCTCATCGATGAATTTCTTGGCGAGGTCGATCGCCGGAACGCGCCTGTACTGGTAGGCGTTCATGGCAATGATCCCCTTTTGCGCCGCTTTCTTTGCGGCCTCCGCCATGGCCTTCGCGTCCTCCAATGTCGAGGCGATCGGCTTTTCGCAGAGTACGTGCTTCCCTGCGTTCAGCGCAGCGATGGCGATTTCGGCGTGGACATTGTTCGGCGTGCAGATGCTTACCACGTCGATCTCGGGATCGTTGACGATGTCGCGCCAGTCCGTGCAGCATTTTTCAAAGCCGAAGCGTTCTTTCGCGTCTGCCGCGATTTCCGGGACGATGTCGCAGATTGTTTTTAAAACCGGCACGGCCGGGGCCGGCCAGAAATACTTGGGCATGTCGGAATACCCGATTGAGTGCGCTTTTCCCATGAACCCGGCACCAACCAGGCCCACATTCAGTTTTTTCATTGTAAAATCCTCCCATTCTAAGATGCCCTCCTGCGCCGCGCGCCGTTGACCGACGCCGCGGACGGGAGGAATTTTAGATCAGCTTGCCCTGCAGGAAACGGTACGATGTCCGGCAGGCTTCTTCCGGGTCGCCGGCAAAGCCGTCAGCCTCCACCAGATAATCTCCTGCATATCCCTTTTCCTTCAGGAACCGCAGAACCCCTTCGACATCGACGTGCCCGGTGCCCAGCGGGGCAAATCCGTTTTCGTCCAAATCCTTCAGGTGGACGAAGGAGATTCTGTCGTAGTACTTTTTGACGATCTCCAGAGGATCTCCGCCGCCGGCAGCCAGATGCGCCAGATCCGGGCAGATCTTGATGTCGCTCACCGAAAAGAGTCGGTCGATCTGCTCCGGCTTTTCCGCCATGGACCCGAGGTGCGGGTGGTAGCTTGCCTCGATGCCGTGGGCGGCGAAGACCTTTTCTGCCTCCTTCAGCCCTTTGGCCAGAAGCGCATAGTCGCCCGTCTGGACGCCTTTCCCGCGTATGGCACCGCCGCAGAACGCCACGTAGGAAACGCCTACCTGTTCCGCCAGAGCAGCGACTGTCTCCATGTGAAACATCTCGTCCTCCAGCGCGTCTGGGTAGATAAAATTGGCGCCCACGCAGACGCTCATCATGCCGGCACCGTAGCGGGCCAGCATGTCTTTGAGCACTTGGATGTCCGAACCGTATTTGGTCAGGTTCCCTTCCAACACCTCAATATACCGGAAGCCTGCATTTGTGATTTTTTTCAGCACCGCTTCGTCGTCGCAAAGGGTCAGATACCGGATGTCCTTAATGCTTGTAACGCCGCCTCCTTCTCCTACCAGAGGGCCGAACGCGTTTGTCATATAACCGAGTTTCATGTCTGCTCCTTTCTTATTTTTATAAATTTGCGCAAATTAGTTTTACTTCCATTATGATACTCTGCACTGCGGCGATTGTCAATTTCTACTTGCAATTTTGAGAAAATTCGTTTGTTTCGCCAAATACAGAGGACAAAATTAGGCATTTCCAATCAAGCTTTCTTTTTGTTTGCAATGCTTTGACACCTGTGTTAGGCTGTCCGGGCCAGTTGCTCGTTGGAAAACGCCTTGACTTCTCATTCTTTCGTGTATATTTGCGCAAATTTTCTTTACCGCGCCAAAAAAACGCGGCCGAAAAGCCGCGCGGGGGATAGGGGCAATGAAAAATTTCGGGAACCCGGCTTGTGCGGGCGCTATGTAAAAAGCGGATAAGCCCTGCTTCCAGATGCCTATCCGCTTGATATTCTGTCGGTCGGTTTGAACGCGGCGAACCGCCGTTAAAGTGCGCCGGCGCTGCGGTTGATCGCGTTGCGCAACGCCGCCGGCGGATCCTCCTTGAAGATCGCCTTCCAGTTTTTCAGCAGGTTCTCCCGGTCGATGCTGATAGGCTCCACCCCGATGAAGGAGGGGACCGCTTTTCCCAGCAGGCCGTTGGCCGCCACCATTGCGATGGCTTCCCCCTGCTCATAGGGGCACTGCGCGCTAATCATTTTGACCATGCCGCCCTGTGCCATCTGCATGGCGATGGCATAGTCCAGATCTCCCGTGACGATCGCGATGTCCGTGCGCTCCAGCTCCGTCAGGGCCTTTATCACCTCCAGCGCGGGACCGTCCCAAGAAACATACAGAGCCTGAATCTCCGGGTACATCCCGATGAGCTTCCGTGTTTTCTGGTAGACGTCCACCTCTGTCAGGAAATTGACTTTTCCGCACACCCGGATTTCCGGGTATTCCTCCGTCAGAACCTGTTCCGCCGCGCCGTCCCGTTGCTTTGTGGCAAAGAAGTTCTGCTCGCCGTGGCAAATCAGCCCCGCATATTTCAGGCCGTGCCGTACCATGTACTCGCCCAATCCGCGGCCCATACTGTCCCCGTGGGCTCGCTCATTTACGGAGATACAGGAGATGTAATCCTTCGGGGTGAGTCCCTCCGGGACATTGGTGATCAGCACCAACCGGGTGTCGCTGTCCGCAATCGAGCGGAAGGCTTCCGCGGTGCCCCTAGTATCAACGGGGATCGAGATTAGGAGATCCGGCTTCAGAAATTTGATGCTTTCCAACTGTTTGCATTGCAGCGCCGCGTTGAAATGAGCGTCTGTGACGGCGATGATGGAAATCCCAAGCTCGTCGAAGACTTTTTTGATACCCTTTTCCTGCAGGCGCATCCACGCCTTGCCCGTATAGTGGAATGAGATCGCCGCCGTATACTGCTTTTGCCGAATCTTTTCCTTTTCCACCTCGGATAAGGCAAGGCCGCCTGCACTCGCTGCCCGTTCCCCGAAGGGACCCCGGCCGATTCCGCAGGTAGAGTTGCGCACATTGAGGATTGAGGGGAGAGTTTTCGTGCAGTACGCATGCGCGGGCGAAGAGAGGTTTGCAATTTCGCCGCGGTCAATCCGCCGGAACAGCAGGTCCGCGGCGGAAAGCGCAAACTGCCGTGGTTGTTTATCCACGCAAGTGAGCTCCGGCGTCGTCAGCGAGGCCCATTCCGGATCGTTCAGGCTGACGACAGAGAGGTCGCCGGGCACGGCGATGTTGTGGCCGATTCCATACCGGATGGCGGGAATCAGAGGCAGCGAGTCGGCAATCACGACCGCGGTGGGCGCAGGCTCTGCCGCGACGATCTGCGCCATAGCTTCGGCGGCCAACGCCTCGGTTTTCAAGCCCGCGCGGACCAGCACTTTTTCCAACGCAATGCCGGAATCTTCCAGAGCTTTCCTGTAGCCTTCAAACCTTTGGGTGCCGTACACTTCCGACTCACACAGGTAAGCGATTCGCTCATGCCCGTTTTTAATCAGGTGCCGCACCGCGCGGTAGCTGCCCTCAAAGGTGTCGGGCAGCAGGGTGTCTGCGGCAAACCGATCCACGGGGTTCCCAATCAGAACCACCGGAAACCGGAGTCCTTTGAAAAAGGCTCCGGAAAGCACATCTTCCCGGTCCGGGAAAGCGACCATTCCCGCAAGATCCAGCGTTCCTGCCAGTGCGCGGATGGCCGCCAGTCGGTCTTCATCGAGGTCATACGCCAGCGAAATGGCGATATAACCCTTCTGCTCTACGATTTCTTCCAGCTTTTCTTTGACTTGATTCTGAAACAGGCTGCGTTTTTTCGACAGCAAGATCAGCACATAGCGGCTTTCGGACAGTTTGCTCTTCAATGCACTCCGTTTCGCGATGAAATTCGGGAGCTCGTCCAGCTGGCGAATAGCGTCCTCGACCCTTCGGACTTTCTCAGGACTAACGTATCGGGTTCCGTTGACCACGTGAGAGACGGTCGACACGGACACGCCCGCTATCCTAGCAACATCCTTGATCGTCGCCATGCATTTCGTCCTCCTGCTCAGAATACTTTTGCTTTCATTATACAGATTCCGTTCTCAATAGTCAACAAAATTTGCGCAAACGCCGGTTTCGGGACGCCGGAACAGGCAGCAGGGACAGGTAAGAGCTGTGTGACTCTGCCTGTCCCTGGTTTTGTTTTTCCATACGCGGCATTTCGAGTCTTTTGTGCAACTGCGACGGGGATGCCCGTTTTGGGGTCGTTTCTGTAAGCCCCGTACCCGCCGCAAGCCGCTTGAAATCAGGCTTTTTCGCCCGGAAAGCCTTGCGGGACAGGCTTTTTTGGAAGTGGGTTCAAATCGGCATTTTTCCCGATTTTGGAGAGAAATGCGGGAAGATAG
>OLSN01001224.1_pt1 | contig 23212 bp, 14 predicted proteins | sample 1672411 | NCBI WGS metagenome assembly OLSN01 (sample SAMEA3136683, study PRJEB25190) | human gut metagenome | biome: human gut; feature: human-associated habitat; material: faeces | place: Austria | collected 2013 | reverse complement strand
CAACGACCCCGAGATTACAAATCACGTGCTCTGGCCAACTGAGCTAAAGAGGCAACGTTAAGCAGCCGTTAGGCGCTTGTTGTAAGGACGTGTCCTAAAACGGCTGCAAAGATAGGCATTATTTTTTAATCTCCAAAACTTTTCGCGATTTTTTTTATCTATTGCGCAATTTTTCTTTAAATTTCGCCAATTGGACCTTCAAAGAGTCCACACAGAGGTCAATTCCCTCCTCAAAAGTATCGCACACTTTTTCAACAAAAAGACGTGAGCCAGGCACCATAACTGTGATACTTGTTTCCTTATTCATGGCAGTGGCAGGCTTAACAACTTTAAGTTGAACCTCTACAGTTTGAATATCCTCATAAGATTTTTCCAACTTGGCAGTTTTCTTTTCGATAAATGCCTTCAATTGTTCAGTAGCGTCAAAATGGATTGACTGAATTTTAACTTCCATAGTTACCTCCTTGTAATTTTAAGGGTTAAGCCCTTGGATGGGCGGATTTGTAAACTTTTTTAAGCTGTTCAAACGTGGTATGAGTATATATCTCAGTAGTTGTCAGCTCCTGATGCCCCAACAGCTTCTTAACGCTCTCAAGTCCGGCGCCATGATTAAGCATGGCTGTAGCAAATGTATGGCGCAGCACGTGCGGGCTGCGTTTTTTAAGCGAGCTCACCCGCGCAAGATTGTCCGACACGCAGACTCTCACTTGCGGATAAGTGAGCCTGCGGCCCTTTGCCGACACAAACAGCGCCGGCTCAAGCCTCGTCACGACTTTGTCTCTTAGTTCCATATATGCCGACAGCGCGTCGCGCAGCCCTTGGCCAAACGGAATGACGCGCTGTTTGTTTCTTTTGCCAGTAACCTTCAGCTGGCAGGCTTCGAGGTCAACCATGGCATCGTCAAGCCCTATAAGTTCGGCAGCGCGCATCCCTGTCTCATAAAAAGCCATTATAATAGTACGCGCGCACACATCTTTATAGTCAGAGAGACTCCACATGCTGCCGTTGAGCAGCTCGTCCATCTCGCTTTCCTTGACGAATTGTGGCAATGGTTTGTTTTTCTTCGGGCCTGTCAGACCGTGGGCCGGATCTGAGCTAACAAGATTTCGGGAAAGGGCAAAACGAAAAAAGGAACGCAATGCGCTCAATCGCCTGTTGACCGACGACGCACTGTTTCCCTTATCCATCATACTCTCCATCCAGTCGCGGATGACATCAGAGTCGACCGACTCCCATGAGAGATGAGCATCCAAATTTTTGAAGTACAGTTCAAACTCTTTCAAGTCTGCTCCGTATTCCTTCACGGTTCTCGCGGAGTAGTTCCGCTCAAACTGGAGGTAGTTCAAAAATTCTCTTATCATCATAAATACAGTTGCTCAAACCATGTTATTCGGCAACGAATTTACAAAAATAAAACCGAACCGCCAAATTTTTCCGCCAAATTCTTTTCCGCTTTACAGGGAATAACTATCATGAGCAGGAAAAAGAAAAATCCGGCACTGAGGAAACCTTATATGTCAACATTTCATCAGAGCCGGACCAGAATAAATCCCTCGTGCTTAAAATCAGAAAGTAGGAATAGCTCTTCCTGCGGAGCCTATCGACGGCATGTCACGGTTATCTTTTATCTTCTTGCCAATACTGAAATTCCACGACACGTTCAGACTTACAGATGTGTTGTGGCTGAGATACTTGCGCGTCAGCATCCATCCGTCGCCATATACAGTCATTTTCGGCCTGTTATAGAACACGCCATTGTAGCTGAGGTTTACGTTCAGCTTGTTTTTCAACAGCGACATATATGCCTGGGCATTGAGGTTGAACCAGCCGTCATATTCATACGACAGCGTCTTTGTCTTGGTCGAAGCTGCAAAGTCGAGTGTTATGCCATATTTTTTGGCTATTTTAAAATTGTTACTGGTTGAAAAATATAACGAAGTCTGACTGACAGACTTTCCCGGCATGCTCTCGCGCCTGTTTCTGACTATCATCTCGGTGTTGGTGTACCAGAAGTCAAATACTTTAGTCTGATATGCCACCGACAGTTTGTGCTGTATCTGCCATCCGGCGTTTTCCGGCCTTGTAAAATAAGTATCCTTACGGTCAGGGTCAGCATGCATAATCACCTTCACCAAATTGTCGCCATAGTTGAAGTCGTAGTACACGGTCCACTTTCTGTGATATGCCAGCCACACATAAAAGTCGTGACGATTTTCTTTTGTCAAGTCAGGGTTACCTATGCTGTATTGATTTTGCCCCTGCCATGTAACGGTAGGCAGCGTATAGTTATAATTCGGCAAAGAGTAATAATACTGGTAGTTGAAGTTAATATAAAATTCTTTTGCCGGCGACGGATTTTCCTCCTTGCTGAGATTCCATTGCGCAAAGATACTCGGATATATTCCGTCTTCCCATAAGTCTACATTGTTTTTACTGTCAATACGGTCACGAAATACGGTTTTCGTCCCGTGATAGTTAAGCGTTCCCTGCACATACAGGAACTTGCCTATCTTCGTGCTATAATCCACCCATGCGCCATAGTCGGTGCCGGAGCTTACATAGCGCCCGTCACGAATGTATCCAAGCTGCGTTGTCCCCGTGTCGTCGTGCTTGTCGTACATATAACCGTAAACCAAGCCGGCATTTAAATTCGATTTTTTGTTTAGCACCACATGCAACACCGGGTCTATCCATACGTCATTCGTATTATAGCCAAGCCTGGCATTGTCGGCAGTGGAGTTCAAGACATAGCTTAAGCCTTCGCTGTAATCCTGCCCTGAATAACTTCCTCTGAAAAAGAAATAGCTGACACTGTCTTTACGGAAAAAGTGTTTGTATTGCAGTCCGGCACTGTAATACCGGGGTTTCGACAGACTGTTAATATTCAAGAGATCCGTGCCGTCATGGCTGTTGGTCGACGTTTCGCCGTTACTCATTCTCACGCCTCCGTACACATAGATTCTGTCAAGATCAGTAGGCGAATATCTCAGCGCGAGATTATCCATAAGATAGCCATTGCCCCTGGTTACGCTGTTTGTTTCGGTTTGTGTTTCCACATTGTCCGCCACGTCGTTCTGCACCTGCGACCGCACAGACTTGTCGTGCAGGCTGCCTGTCAGCAGGTTGCTTACTCTCACCTTGCCTCGCGCATATAGAAGATTCAGCCCCGGCAAGGCACGCAGAAGACCATCCTGACTGGCTCTGCCATTGAATGTCAGCGTGCCGAGCACACCGCCGTCGTCACGCAGATAAATTTTTATCACGCCGCCAATACCCAAACCATAAGAGGCATCAGGGTTGGTTATTACATCTATGTGTGAAATCATCGAGGGGTCGATGGTCTTCATCTGTTCCTGTGTTATTTCTTGCTCCTCAAGATATATCAAGGTGTTTTGCCGTCCGTAGACGCTGACGTCCTCACCCCTCACGCTGACGCCGCGCATAAATTTCATAAAATCCAGCAGAGTCTGGCCTTTAGCCAGCGGATTGCCTTTCACCCTGACCGTTATGGTGCCGTTTGACTTCACGCTCGAGTAATCCGCCATGACCGTCACTTCGTCGAACATTTTTGCAGAACCGCCCATAACGACCGCGCCCAAATCGAGAGGGCCGCTTACGCGCAGTTTTTTATTGTATTTGTCATAGCCCACGCACGTTATGCCGAGAGTGTAGCGTCCTTCGGATATGCTGTCTATCATGAACGTGCCGTCGTTGCCGGTAATGACAGGCGCCAGCTTTGTTCCGTCGTCAAGCCGCGTCATCGTCACAGTGGCGCGTTCTATGGCGTTGCCGGCATCGTCTGTCACGCGTCCGGTAACAGTGCTGCCAGTCTGGGCATTCGCAGTGCATGCAAACAGTGCTATTATAAAGGCTAAAAAGTGTTTCATAGTTTAATTTTTTATTTGTATCAGATATTCGCGGAAAACACAAGCAAGCGGCATCAGCGTGCTTTGAGCCACTTCGACTTATAAGTTGGTCATGTATTATGAATGCTTTTCAATTTGTCGGCAAATCCGTTATGTGTAAACCTTGCCTGTTCTTGCCAGCTGTTTTCCTTTCAGATTACCTATTTCTCTGATAATTCCGTTAATTTTCATAGCGTAAAGTTTAATGTGTTTTTACAATCCCTACAAACCGACTATATTAAGGTATATAGAATTTGTTTGCCGCAAGAGGTTCGGGCTTAAGCCTCTGCAAAGATTATAGCCAAGAAAGATAAGCCATGCCGGCCTGACTACACTCTTTAACATAAATGCATATATATGCAAAGATAATAATTATATTCCAAAACTTCATTCTTTTACTTTTTTTAACTTTAATCTTACAAAAATCACATTTTTAAATCGCCCCACAAGACAGTCTGAACAAAATCTGACATCGCCGACACATTTTTAAACGCCATATAAAGGGCCGGACGTCAAAGGGCAATACCGAAACAAGCCCAACAGCCATATACGCCCACAGCCCTACCCTCTGGATGCACACACAGGAGAAAAGCCAATGCTGATGCTTACAAGCACGATACAGACAGCCGAAGCTGTTACACACACAACAACAATAATAACAAAAAAACGTGATTGATTTCCGCTTTCAAAAAAAATAAGACGAAAGCGCCATAAGAAAACAGCAATGCCTCAACGGCACACAGACGCTACACATTTTTATATATAAAAAAAGGATGTGGCACAGTCACTCCGTGTACATCCCCCCAATAGCCTATCGGCAAAATTACATCGTCCTGCGAACGCACCATCATATCGGCTGCAAATATTCGCAGGACCTTATCATTACTTTTTAACGCCTAAGCGGTATACCCATTCAATATTGGTTATTCCTCTGTAGCTCTCAGTTTCTGTACGTAAATAGCGCGTTCCATCTTGAGCCTTTTCAAGACAGACGGCTTATCGAACTGCTGACGTGCACGAAGTTCCTTTACGACACCTGTCTTCTCAAATTTTCTCTTGAATTTCTTCAATGCTCTTTCGATGTTCTCGCCATCTTTAACTGGTACAATGATCATTTTTTGTCTTAAAATTTTATATGTTAAACTTATTTTTTAATTTCATGCTATTATTAGCGGCTGCAAAATTACATCTTATTTTTTTATCTTCCAAATATTCAGAGGCTTTTTAAGCAAAAAGTATTTATTTTTCACATCTGCCTGACTTTCAGCGGTTAAATTGCCCATGCAAAACGTTTTATTGAGCATATGAAACGTTGTTCGGCGTAGCCAATTATAAATTATGAATTGTGAATTATGAATTGTGACTACAGCTCCGGGTTAAAGTCCCAGTCTGTAGCCGAGCGTCAGGGTGAAAGCCGAAGAACGCTTTAATTTGCCGTTAAGGAGGTAATACTCCAGAAAATAGCTGGTTCCGTCGGTCGAAAGATTCTTCGCAACAATCTCGTCATCTTTTATGTCGAGCAGTCCAAATTCATATCTTGCATCAAGTACGAAACGTTTGTATTCATACGAGAGTCCCAGAGGTATGGTAACATCAACCTTACGGCAACGGTCTTTTATGTCTGTATATTTGCCGTCCCACGGTTGTCCGTCAAATATCTCTTTGTATCCTCTTGGATATTTTGCGCTCAGCATGAAGTCTACCTGCACTCCGGCTTTAACGGCGAGACCTTTATATATATAAAAGTTAGCCATTACAGGCACACTGAGGTAAGAAAGCTTCACTTTATGCCCGTCTCCATCTTCTTGCCAGAATTTAAGTTCTTTATCATACATGCCATCGTCTATTTGTCCGGTTCCGGGATCCTCCAAAGGCCCTTTAAGATAAGCATACCCCCAAGTAAACTTGTCGAAACCGCATCCGCGCTCCGAATAATCAAGCCCCAAAGTTACTCCGAGCCATTTTGTAGCCATATATTCGGCCTCCACTCCTGCCTTTATCCCGGCTTTATACGCAGTATTGTCAATGCCGCTTACATCAGAAAAAGTAAGTCCAATCTTTGGCTGCAAAGAAAATTCGCCTGCCTGACGCTGCGCAAACATCGTCAGAGGCATAAGAAAGGCAGCAATTAAAGCAAAAAGTTTTTTCATACTATTTTTATAATGATTAAAATTCCACACCAGCAGTCTGAACACATGGTCTGACAGAATCAGACATTTATATAAATGTATAAAAAGACCTCTCTTCACACTCTTTTCCCCTTCAGCATTGCTCATTCGACATTCTTATGGGGCGATATTCTGGTATCGTTCACGGGTTCAAATATTCTTTTAAAACAGGCTCCGACTGCAGTTTTAGCAATATTTTACAAAAATAAAAATATTTTTTGTCTCATCAAAACTTTAAACACTTTATTTTTTTATTTGCCGGCATCAGCATGCAGCAACCTGAAAATAATATTTCATAAAGAAAGAAAACCTAAGCAAATCACATTGCTGAATAAAAACGGACTTAGCTTCCTTTTTGATTTTCTTTGACGCTCTCATACTGAGATATTTGAAATTTAAAATCTGTTGGACGAAAATTCGGGCAGTTTTCGCGTGCAAACGTAATCCTGTGTGTTACAATGTGTTACGGCAAAATCTGGCTATATGTGAAACATTTTTTGTCCCATTTCGGACAAAAAAACTATTATTTCAATAAAAAAACAGGCCTGTTTTCGCCTTAAAAACGGTGCTTTTTCCACTAAAAAGTGGCCGAGTAATTTTTCAAAAGCATGCCTTTTGCATGATAATGTAAATATACTTTACCGATGCAAGCCATAAAAGCGCTCTCCGTTTTCTATTTCGGCAGAAAATCATGACATTTTTGTGATGACACTTTGAGCGGCAAAATGCATGATAAGATGACAATGTTTCAAATCATGAGCGTCTGTCTTATGCCACAAAATCACCAAAACAATTCGAAATCATACTACAAAGAAAATAATACTAGACTTGTTAATAGCCCGAAAGGGCTGATATTTTAGTAACCGTGGGTGCGACACCCACGGATTAATGAGATATTAAGAGGCATCACCCGAAGCGGTGATACTTCATATCAAAACCAGAATATAAGACGAGACCTGATATTAACCTGCACTGTTTTTATGTATTCAAAGAGTATCACGACTATACAGCCAACCCCAAATAACATGACGGATAAAATGGATAAGACGTGATAGAGTAGCACCTCTTCGGGTGCATAAAATCACAAATCTTTAGTAACCGGGTGTGTCAAAATATTGTTTCGACACACCCGGTTACTAAAGTGCAGCCCTCCGGGCTGAGAGTTAAAGAAAAATTTACATCAGGCATTAAGCTGAATTGCCCAACCACAGCAATAGCCGAAAGGCTGATACTTCAGTAGCCGTGGGCAAAAAGCCCACGGATTAAAGACATATAAGAGGCATCACCCGGAGTGATGATATTAAATATCATATCTGCAGACATAAGACAAGCATGGTTGTCAACCCGTGCATTGATTCTTATTTATTACTTATACTCTGCTTTAGACATCAGATTTCGGCACAAGCCGATGCCAGCCACTCGCGGTCTTCGCCTTCGAGATGCGGCGAAAGGCGGTCGTAGACGGTGCGGTGGTATGCGTTGAGCCACTCTTTTTCTTCAGGCAACAGCATCTCTTTCTTAACCGGAGCGAGGTCTATCGGACAGAGCGTAAGCGACTCGAAACCGAGGAACGAGCCAAACTCGGTGTCGCGATATGGCACGGTGAGCAGCGTGTTCTCTATCCTCACGCCGAAGCGTCCGGCAAGATATATGCCCGGCTCGTCGGTAACGGTCATGCCTTCAACGAGCGGTGCAGGCCTATATTCCATGCGTATCTGGTGAGGACCTTCGTGGACATTGAGATATGAGCCTACGCCGTGGCCCGTGCCGTGCATGTAGTTGAAGCCGTAGCGCCACATGTCTTTGCGGGCGAGCGCATCGAGCTGTGTGCCGCTGGCGCCGCGCGGAAACTTGCAAAGCCCCAGCTGTATGTGGCCTTTCAGCACAAGCGTATAGACGAGTTTCTGCTCCTCGGTTACATCGCCCAGGGCTATGGTGCGCGTTATGTCGGTGGTTCCGTCGAGATACTGCGCACCCGAATCTATCAGAATAAGTCCTTCGGGACGCAGCGGCACGTCGGTTTCGGGCGTTGCCTCATAGTGAACAATGGCTCCATGCTCCTGATAGGCGGCAATGGTGTCGAACGATATGTCCTTAAACAGCTTCTGCTCAGCGCGCAGCGATGTCAGCTTGCGGTCGACGCTCATCTCGGTCTCACCTCCCGCCTCAACGGCAGGCTTAAGCCAGCGCAGAAACTTCACCAGCGCAACGCCGTCGCGCAGCATGGCGCGGCGGAAGCCTTCTATCTCGGCACTGTTCTTGACGGCCTTCATATATGGTATGGGCGACGGCTGCGCCACCTTCTCGCATCTGACGGCACTGAACAGCGTATGGTTTATCTCGCACGGATCGAGCAGTATGTTATATTCAGAATATGCAGCCAGGGCATCTTTCACCTTATTATAATCTGCGGTGTCTACGCCCTCGCCCTTCAGACACTCACGCACGCCGTCGTCGAGCTTGGCGCCGTCAACGAACAGCGTGGCATGGCGTGACGTTATGAGCAGATAAGCCACAAACACAGGATTGCAGTGGACATCAGAGCCTCGCAGGTTGAGCGTCCAGGCTATGTCGTCGAGCGCGGCGGCAAGCATTCCGCAGGCGTTCATGTCCTTCAGCATTGCGCGTATGCGCTCCAGTTTCGAGGCACACGACTCTCCGGCATACTCCAGCGGATGAACGGTTATCTTGTTCTGCGGCACCGGCGGACGGCCGGTCCATATCTGCCCGAGCGGATCAAAGTTGGTTCTTACGGTTATGCCGCCCTCATTCCTAAGTCCAGCAATGAGCTCTGCCACCGAAGCCTCGGAGTTGACCATGCCGTCGATGCCCACAACAGGACTCGAAACGAAAGAGAGCTTCTGGCCGAGCCACTTTATTATCGACGGCGTGCCCTCAACACGCTCTTTCATCAGCTTAAACTCCGTGCCTTCGAGCTGCTCGGCAGCGGCAAGGAAATAGCGCGAGTCGGTCCACAGCGCGGCAGCGTCCATCGTAACAACGGCTGTTCCCGCAGAACCGTTGAAGCCGGATATCCACTTGCGCCCCTCCCAGTGTTCGGGCACATACTCGCCGTTGTGCGGGTCGGTAGAAGGGAATATAAACGCATCGATGCTCTCGCGGCGCATCACGTCGCGCAGGGCTGCCAGTCTTTGTTCTATAATAGTGTTCGTCATAATGAATAAGATTTTTCAGAATAGTCTGAACAAAGATAATTCTTTTTAGACTTAACAGCAAACTAAAACAGAAATAACCTGATTATTTTTTAGCAGATACCTTAGAAGGCGTTCGTATCTACACTTAGCGTTTTTAGAATTAAGGCAAAAAGAATCAGCGGACAAGGGATAACCCCTGCCCGCTGACATCTCAGAAAAATTTACTACATTAAGAACCTAAAAAACTTATTTAAGCATAACTTTCTTAACTATGCGCTGGCTGCCGCATCTTACGTCTATCATGTAAACGCCGCCTGCCAGGCCATCTACTACAACGGTTCCGCCCTCAACGTCGAATGAACGCACCATCATGCCGGCTGTGTTGTATACGAGCACCTTAGCCTCGCCGTCAACAGTGATCACGATGTTTCCGTTTTCAACCTTAATGCCTTCGCCTGAAGTTATTCCGCCGATACCTGTTGTCTCAGGCTTAACGCCTATAGTCTTCAGCGTCAGTTCAGGATAAGCCGCATTGGTCATAGAGCAGTAAACATTCTCGTCGAAGTTCTTCATGAATGTTGTAACGCCGTTGTCAATAGTATAGTCAGTGCCCTCAACGAGAGTTGCGCCTGATTCTGTTGTCCATGTGTAAACTGTAGGATTCTCAGCCACCATATACTCGCTGCTCAGGTCAACCTTACCACCGTCTACAGTAATCTCAACGTCCTTCTGAGGAGTATACTTATAGTTCATCGGGTTATAGATGTCGAATACAGGCAGAGTGCTGAACTTAAAGTTATTGTCGTAAGCGTATACCATGCTATATTTATCTGCCTGGCCTGACATATCGAGCGATGAAAGGTTATTGCCGTCACAATAAAGTTCGCGTAATATCGGGCAATTAGTAACATCAAGAGTCTTCAGCTTATTACGTGAAACGCTCAGCTGATACAAGGCGGGAAGCTCAGGAAGAACCAAAGTTTCAAAATTATTGTCACTAAGTTGCAGTATTGCCAACTTTGTATTGTTGCTAAGGTCTATTGCCGAAAGCTTGTTATTATTCAGCGACACGTTTGTAAGATTGGTAAGTTTAGACAAGTCAATCTGCTCCAGGTTACAATCTGACAATGTCAGGAATCCAAGGAGAGTGTTGTTACTCAAATCAATCTCTGTCAAGCCTGCATTAGCTAATGTAAGCGTAGTCAAATCTTTCAACTTAGAAATGTCAGCCTTTTCCAATGCTACGTTGGACATACTCAGAATTGTAAGGTCACAATAAGACTCATCATAGCCGTAAATTGTTATATTCTTGTTGGCACCAAGCTGTGATGTCAATGTTGTATTTCCACCACCCAACATACATTCAGCCAATTTACCGTCACCGAAATCTACATAAACAGTCTTAGGAGTCTTGGCAGCCAATATCATCCTTACTTCAGAGCCCACTTCTGCGGTACTAACCAAATTAGCCAACACAAATTCCGGTTTTTCAGAAGTTTCAACGAGAGTTGTTGTAAGAGTCAGATCAGGATAAGCCTCGTTTGTCAGCTCAGCATATACTTTCTCTTCCTGTACTTTCAAGAATGTAGTAATACCATTTTCAATGCTGTAGTCTACACCTTCTTCCATTACATTTCCGCTTTCAGTCTTCCATGTAAACTTGGTATTCTTGCCCTTAAATGTCACCTCAGAAGACAAATCTACCATGAATGATTTTTCTGCAATAGTTACAGGATTCTGGTTACCGTAAACAAACTCCTGTGCCGTAGTCTGAGGCAATGTGCTGTATGTAAAGTAGTTGCCCTCAATGTTAAGCTTCTCAAGTTTGGTGTTATATGCCAAATCTGCTGACTTAAACTTATTGTATGACATATTCAGGTCACGGATGTTGTACATAGTTGTAAACATATAGTCTGAAACCTCGTTGTGTGAGAAGTCCAGAACCTCTACTGACGATGCTCTGCTTAAGAAAGACAGGTTCTTAAGTTTATTGCCAGAACAGCTGATATTAGACAAAACCGGAGCTGAAGCCTCAAATACAATACTTTCAAGCTGGTTATTGTCGCAGCTAAGCATTGTGGTGTTATTAATTCCTCTTAAGCTCAAAGTTGTAAGTTTATTGTTGTCAAGCTGGATAGAATTAAAACTCAAATTACCAGACAAATCGATTTCTGACAATTCGTTATCATTAAGATTAAGGTTCTTCAGAGCCTTAGACTTAAATATGTTCACATTAGTAAGTTTCATTCCTGAAGCATCGAAGTCTTTCAGCTGGACTCCTGAAGCCGTATAAACCTTAATGTTTGCGCCCTTAACCTCACCACTGATTTCTTGTGGTGTGTCAGACAGAGTAAACTCTTTAAGTTCACCGTCACCAAAGTCAACTTCTACTTTTTCATCCTTACTGAATGTAGCCACATTCATTGCAAATGTCTCACCAACAGCCATACCCGTTGTCATGTCAGCAGCAAGCGTTGACTTACCCATATCCTCGGGGTTAAGAACCATAAAACGTGTAGTAGACAATGACAGTTTCGGATAAGCATCGCATCTGAAAGTACAATAAACGCTGTCCGTCTGAGCTTTAAGGAAATTAATTACACCCTTGTCGTAAGTATAGTCCTCACCAGCAACGAGACGTTTACCTCCACCATACAGGCTGTTAGAATCAAAAAGATATACATCTACAGTTGTCTCATAATCCAGACTATAAATATCTTTAGACAAATCCAATGGTTCTGCAACAGAACGTTCTCTTTCAATCTTTATATTTTTCTGCAACGAATAGTCATAAAAGCCTACGCCATCATGAGGGAGTGGCAAAGTATTGAATGTAAAGCAGTTACCACGAATAATCAACTCACCAAGATTCTTGCAGTTAGACACATTCAAATTCTTAATATAGTTATCAGACAGATATATTGAGAAGAGTTTATTGTTCTTTGAAATATCAAGTTCCGTCAAGTCATTACCCTGTCCAAAAAGATATATAAGTTCAGGGTTATTGCTTAAATCTATTGATTTAAACTTATACGGACTGACATCTTTTTTAGTAAAATAAAGCTGTGTGAGTTTTGTATTTTTACTTAAATCAAGCGTTGTTATATTAGTGTAACTCACACTTAAAATTGACAAATTCAAGTTTTTACTCAAATCAATAGTAGAAAGAGCTGTCTGACTTACGTCTAGATTAAGCAAATATTGATTATTTGAAACATCTATAGCAGTCATATTGCTTGCTCCATATACAATAATATCACGAATTTCTTTATTCTTTGAGAAATCTATATTGCCAAGTTTCGAGTTCAGTTGGGCATTAAGCCAAATAAGACCTTCATTCTTTGATATATCCAAAGTTGCAAGATCATTAGACTGACAATCAATATAATAAAGTGCAGGATTATTTGTAACATCAAGTTCAGTCAATACATTATGTCCACAATCAAGATAATAAAGTTTGCTGTTCTTTGTCAAATCCAATACAGACAAGCCATTACCATTACAGTTAAGAACCTCAAGATTTTCGCAGTTTGATACATTTAAACCTGTCAGACTAGTCAATGGACAGTAAAGAAATCTTATAAGCGTTCTGCTTCCATAAACCTTAACGCTACCTTCACTTACTTCTCCCTCTATTTGTATGGTATCCTTCTTGCCTATCTCATAATCCTTCACTGTTCCACCACCGAAGTCAACCTTGATAGAGCCACTCTCAGCATCAGATGTGCCCACGTAGAATGAAATTGCAGACCCTGCAGTTTTCAGATCCAATACGCACTCGTCCTCTCCGTCAGGAGCCTGAACGTTCATGGCATTACTATAATGTGGAACAGTCCACAACGCCACCAACAACATCAAAAGGGTAGACAACAACCTGTTATCAGTTCCCCTGCTTGTAAACAAATTCTTCATAAGCATTAAAAAATTTAATTCGCTCCAAAGATAGGCACACTCTGATTAAACTTCAAGCTTATTAGGGGGATAAAAAGGGGACCCTAGTAGTGTTTTTATGGGGATATATCTCTTTTTTGCCCTAAAACAGGAGGTTACACATTAAAAGAAAAAAGATATTGATACATAGAATGTGTATCTTCAAGTCCCATTTTTCTTGCAATTTTCTGTTTTTTTTCTTTTTGCAATACTCCGATGTTATGTTCAAAAGGGAGGATATTTCCTTATTATTCAGGCCGATATACACCAAAGAAATAAATCTTATCTCATTTGCGGTAAGATTAGGATGCTTTTCTTTAAGCCGAAGGACAAATTCTTTGTTAGATTCTTCAAAATAAGTTGTAAAATAACTCCATTCTTTATTTTCAGAAAGATGCGACTTGAGTTCACGGATATTTAAATCTAGCTGTGAGTTCTTTTCGATGTTCACATCCTTCGACAAAGAGTCTATAATATTCAGCACGGCCTCGTTTCTGTTTGCCATGAACAGAGCCTTAGACATCAGTTCGCGGTTCTTCTTTTCGAGCTGAAGCTGAAAATCTTTCTGGTCAAGCATGCTCTGTGCCTCCTGCTCTTCAAGTTTCTTCGCCAGCAGTTCCTGATTTTTCTTTTCCTGTTCGAGCTGAAGCTCCACAATCTTCTGACGCTGCTTCACCCTAATCATATGGTTAGACAAGGCCCATATCAGCACGACAACCAGCACCACGATAAAGACAATCAGAATCTGCGTGCGGGTTTCCCGGGCATGATATTCACTTATCTCCTTCTCCTTCCTAAGCAGTTCAAACTGAATACTGCTGTTTTCGAAAGCCACCCTGTCGATACGCACCTGCATGGAGTCTTTGGCTACGATGAACGAGTCTTTGTATGCAAACGCAAGATTATATTGTTTCATGCAGAGATATGCCTCACTGAGAATTTCATAGAAAGGCTGCTTTCTGACAAGGTCTGTCTCGTTAGCAATGCCTTCATTAGCCATTGCCACTGCACTGTCATAGTCTCTCATCTCGATATAGGCCTTACACATATTTATTCTTATGTCCTGCCTTATATCCGGATACAGGTTCATCTTTATGACACGTTTTGCAAAAGATATGAGAGCCTTATACTGATGCGTCTCAAACAAATAGTCGGTCTTCAGGGCTTGCAGGGACATCCATTCCTCTGTATTGGGCTTAACCAGCTGCTCGGTTATATTCATATATACCCTACACTCCTCAAGATTGCCCATATCTATCGCCGAAATGGCCACGTTGAGCGCAGATCCCCGCAGAAAGGTTGTATCCTTTATCTCCTTTGCATAATTATAGTTGCGCTTGAAATATTCGTTTGCCTGCAAATACTTGTTGCTTTTCAGGTAAAGATATGCCATGTTGTTCAGGGTTGACATCTCCTCGCGCTTGCTGAGTTTCTCTACCGAAATCTTATATGCCTTCGACAGATAGTCTAAAGCGTCGTCATAATTGAGCATCTCGGCAAGATTGAATGCCCAGTTGATATGACAATGGAACACCATCTCGTAATCGTTCTTGCGTTCTGCCATCTCACGCAGCTTTGTCAGCACCTCAAAAGACTCTTTATAATTACGCTTGTCCGACAGTCTCTTGGCAGTTTCCAACAGAGAGTCCTCATAGTGAGTCCTGCCTTCAAACTCCCGATACAAGGCATGCATGCAGACAACATGAAGCAACAACACCAGCAAAAAGCAAAATCTTTTCATAATATTACTGACAAGAAAAGCAAAACATACAATATGAATACAACACACGCCATACTGACATCTGTGCAGCTGCAAGCCATGACATCCGGAACCACCATATATATTAAAATAGGATAAGCCGAAACTCCCGTCACGATTTATGGTCTGCAAGCCGGCACAGCCGGACATCTCCTGACGATTAAGGACGCCTGGAGACACAGTATGTACCCTATATAAGGGCAGGCTTGCCCATTTTAGACGAAATCACATAATATTTTATATGATTTTGCAAAATAGACATTACAAAGATATGTCTTTTTAAATTTAATAACAAACTAAAATACTAATAAATATTTTATATCCATTCTTTTTACTAAATTTGCAAAAGTAAAGCCGCATATCGGACTATTAAAAAAGAGGTATGACACACCATGCCTGCGATTACGGTAAAAACAAGGACAATTGAATGTCTTAACAATAATAAAACACAAGTTATTATGAAATTCTTAACTAACGAAAAACTTACAATCGTCGGCGCAGCCGGAATGATTGGTTCAAACATGGTTCAAACAGCCCTCACTATGGGTCTGACTAACGACATCTGCCTTTATGACGTTTTCTCACCGGAAGGCGTTGCTGAGGAAATGCGCCAGAGCGGTTTCGGCGATGTGAAGATAACAGCTACAACTGATGTAAAAGAAGCTTTCACAAACGCTAAGTATATCATCTCTTCTGGTGGTGCTCCACGTAAGGCCGGCATGACACGCGAGGACCTGCTGAAAGGCAACTGCGAGATTGCTGAAGGACTTGGCAAGAACATCAAGGAATATTGCCCTGACGTTAAGCACGTTGTTATCATCTTCAACCCGGCTGACCTTACAGGTCTTGTAACTCTGCTGTACTCTGGCCTGAAACCTTCACAGGTTACAACTCTTGCAGCTCTTGACTCTACACGTCTGCAGAGCGCACTGGCTAAGAAGTTCAACGTTATGCAGAGCGAGATCGAAGGTTGCGCTACATACGGCGGTCACGGAGAGCAGATGGCTGTATTCGGCTCACACGTAACTATCGACGGCAAACCTCTGACAGAAATCATCGGCACACCTGAGTTCACAAACGAGGAGTGGGAGCAGATGAAGGTTGACGTTACTAAGGGTGGTGCCAAGATTATCGAGCTCCGCGGACGTTCTTCATTCCAGAGCCCGGCTTATCTCTCTGTTGAGATGATCCGTGCCGTGATGGGTGGCGAGCCTTTCCGTTTCCCTGTTGGAACTTATGTTTCTAACGAGAAATACAACCACATCATGATGGCTATGAAGACTACTCTCGACACAACCGGCGCTCACTATGAGATGCCGCAGGGAACTGCTGAGGAGAACGCTAAACTCGACGCTAGCTACGAGCACCTCTGCAAGATGCGCGACGAGCTGGTTACTCTGAACATCGTTCCTGAAATCTCTGAGTGGAACAAGATTAACCCGAACCTGTAATTAATTTATACACAAAAAAGTCCCGGCCAAAAGCCGGGACTTTTTTGTATAATTGAGAATGGAGAATTGAGAATGGATAATTATGATTACACTTTATAATTAGGAATGAGTTTAAATCATCAGTTCCAATTATGAATTGTGAATTATAAATTAAAATCAGCGTTCCCAATTATGAATTATGAATTGTGAATTATGAATTAAAAAATTACATTCTGTATATTTCCTCCAACTTCAATTCTGTTATCTTTCCATATTTTGAAAGTTTCTGCATGTCAAGTTTCGACTTGTCGCCTACAATAATCAGGATGTAGGGACGGCCTTTCACATTTTTATTATAATAGTCGTAGACATCCTCGTCTGTAACGGTCTTCAACGACTCCGCCAGGGCGGCGTCAGGATCGGCCTTATAGCCTTGCGCACGATACAAGGCTATGGTCTGACCTATGTTGCGGAACGAGGGATAACCGTTGTTTATGCCGTTGAGCATCGAGCGGCGGGCGTCGCTCATGTTCTTGTCGCGCACGGGCATGCAGGCAAACAGACTGTCGAGCGTTGCCACTGCCTCCATCGTCTTGTCGGCCTGAGTGCCCATCATTGTAGTGAAGCCTACGGGAGCGTCAGCATGAAGCACGGGCGACGGCAACTCTGCCGTGCCGTAAGCGTAATAGGCAAACGAGCGCAGTTCGCGCAAATCCTGAAACATCACAGACGACATGTCACCTCCGAAATAGCGGCTCCACAGCTGCAGACAAGTGCGCCCGTCCTGGTCTGGCAGTGGGGCGAGCGGCGTGTATGTGGCCACTACGGTCTGGCGCGCCTTTGGGTTGTCTAATATATACACTGCTGGGGCGTCATACTGCATCAGTGGCTTGTATGTGTCGGTATATGGTTCAGAGGCTTTGTCAACAGGCAACAGACGGCTGACCTCCTGCCCCACAGATGCCGCGTCGCGGCTGCCGCAATAAACGACAGACAACTGCACGTTCTGCAGACTGTCAAACAGGCTGACAAGTTCTTCGGGCTTCATCTTTTTGACATCACCGACAGACACACGGTTGAGATAAGCCGACTTGTCGCCGTAGACGATCTTCGACAGCGCAGCCTTTGCAATGCTCGAATTGTCTTTCACAAACGCCATGTCGTTAAGACGCCACGCACGTTTCAATTCAGACATCTGCTTCTTGTCAGGCTTAACCGACAAGAGGAAATGGGCCAACAGCCTCAACGAAGGCTCAAGGTTGCGCTCAAAGCCCTGCATGGATATGGTGAACGAATTGTTGCCGGCACTGAAACCGAGCGTAGAACCGACGTTCTGCAGGGCACGGCGCAGCTGCTGACTTGTAAGCGAGTCGGTGCCGAGCGCGTCGATATACGATTCGAGCACCCCAAGACGCGGGTCGGCCACCTTTCCCTTGTGATAGATAAGTTGCAAGGTGAACACGTCATTAATGTTATTCTTTACAGCATAAAGCTCTGCCATGCGGCCGAGACTTATGCGAGAGGCGTCACGGTCGAAGTCGATTATGCGCGGCTCAACATCCTTGTGCCCCATTGAGTCGAGCATGGCGGCATAAGCCGACTGCGCCGTTATGTTCTTTGCAGGCATGGGCTTATATCCCGGCTGCGACACCTTGTCGGAAGTATAGCTGCCGTATTTCTTCACGAAGTCCATGTATTCGTTGTTGAAATATTTGCGAGCCACGCGCATCACGTCGTCACGGCTCACATTCTCAACAGCCTGCTCACGTGCAAGATACTCCGCCCATGATTCTTCGCCGTTGCCGTAAGCCTCAACCATCATCCATCCACGTTTGTCGGCATCTTCCAGCTTGCGCTTCAGCTCTCGTCCGGCTTCCATCTTCAGCGCCTGCAGGTCGCTGTCGCCGAAGTCGCCGTTCTTCACTTTGTCCACCTGCTCCATGCACCTGCGCATAAGTTTCTTGCGCGAGCCGAACGGCAGACTCGGCACTCCAGCCACAAACGTTATGCCTGCATCCTTCAGCGCGGCAGTCATGGCCGTGGCCATAAGCGCGCCGCCGTTGTTGCTTATAGAATCGAGTTTGCCCGAACCAAAGTTGTTTGTCAGCAGTCTTACGGCTATGTCGAGCGCGGCCTCGTCGGCATGTCCGTGCGGCGGAGTACGGAATGCCATAAGCTCGCCCTTAACTATAGGATAAGGTATGCGCAGCCTTACTTCGGGCTGCGATGCGAGCGACACGGGCGTAAACTCGCTGCGCGCCGGAGCCTCGCCTGCCCTTATCCGCCCGAAAGTGCGTTCAAGCAGCGGCATTATGGAGTCGGCGCACACATCGCCGGCAAGTATCAGTGCCATGTTTCCTGCAACATAATAACGGTCGTAGAAGCCTTGCATCTCGCTCAGCCGCGGATTCTTCAGACTTTCGGTGCTGCCTATTATCGGATAGGCATAAGGCGTGCCGCTGAAGAAGTTTTCCATCACGCGTTCGTATGCGCTCATCAGCACATTGTCGGCATACATGTTTTTCTCTTCGTACACGGTTTCAAGTTCGCTCTGAAACAGGCGGAACACAGGACTGACAAGGCGTTCGCTGTTGAGCGACGCCCACTGGTCTACATACTGCGGCAGAAACGTGTTGTAATATACGGTATAGTCGAGGCTCGTTGCGGCGTTAAGCCCCGAACCTCCGTAGCGCGACACAAGATTGCTGAACTCGTTGGGTATGGCATACTCGGCAGCCTTTGCCCCAAGCCGGTTTATGTCGGCCTGTATCTGCCGGCGCGTTGTCTCGTCGGCGGTCTGCGCCAGCAGGTCGTATTTGGCTGATATCGAGTCGAGCCAGGGCCGTTCCTTCTCATAGTCCACCGTACCAATCTTGTCTGTGCCCTTGAACATCATATGCTCAAAATAGTGTGCAATGCCTGTATTTGGGCAGTCGGCAGCTCCTGCCTTCACCACCACTGCGCCGAACACCTTAGGCAGCGAGTGGTCTTCGTTTATCCACACGGTAAGTCCGTTACTCAGCCTTATCTCCTTCACCTGCATGGCCTTGTCGTCATAGCCGGCGGCGTGTGCCGAAAGACCGGTCAGCGCAATAAAGAATGTCAGCAAAACAGTATGTTTCATCATATCCTCGTATTATATTTGGCGTGTCGCAGCGAATACAGCCCGTACAGCGCCAGTGTTTAATGTTTCCACAAAAATAATAAAATATGCATTTATGTCATCCTGCCGCACGCCAAAACACAAAGTCTTTAACGTCATTTTAGCTTTATTACCGACAAAAGTATAAAGCCACAACATGCCGCAAAGCTCATATAACGAATAAGATTAAGACGCAAAAATAAATCGACAAACAAGCACGTAACATATACAGTTTTACGTTTTCATTATAAATTAGTTTCAAAGCAATAATTTATTCACATTTTTTATATTTATTGGAATTATATCCATATATTTGCATCTTGGATATATTACGATTCTGAATTATCTCTTGAGGCACACAAAATCTCACCTGCATAAGATATAATACAAGATATTAACTATTAAAAAATCGACTAATTTATAACACTAATTTTATGAAAAAACTTTTACACACACAAAGAAGAGGATTGGCGCTCTGGCTGCTGACCCTTATGTGCTTGGCCTCGGTAAACGTATGGGGACAAGAGACGGTTTACACATTTAAAGAATATGACAAGAATAGTCATATTGTTAATGGCGTAAATGGAGAAATTTGGAATACAACAGGAACTATTTCTACTAGTGACGTAAATGACTTTCCTTCTGATCCTAATTCAACGGGAGCGAACAAGCGTGGAGTTGCTTTCCAAAGTAACGGAACTCTTACATCTAGCTTTTCTGTAGAAAACATAACAAAAGTAATATTAGATGTTTCTTCTAATGGAAGTAAAACTACCACCATCCAATCAGTAAAAATTGGAGAAACTGTTTTTACCCCTGAAAATGTTTCTATAAATAAAGAAAATCACCAAAAACTTACTTTTCAAAGTTCTACTCCTGCATCAGGACAAATATGTATTTCGGTTACAAGAACAAGTAAAACTATTTGGATAGGAGCGATATCTTTATCATCTTCAACCCCTGAATGTTCTGCCCCGACATTCAGTCCTGCATCAGGCACATCGTTCGCAAACACATTGACCGTTACAGCCTCAACAGCCACTGAAGGCGGAAAGATTGTTTATACTACAGACCCGGAGGCTACACTCGACGCCAACTCAACTGAATTTCCGAGCGAAGGACTTACTATAGACGCAACAACAACAATACGCGCCATAACGGTTGACCCTAGCGGAACATTGGAAAATAGCAGTGAGGTATCAGCCACATATACAAAGATTGATGCGCTGAACGGACTTGCCGAACTGCGCGCCAAGATAAGAGAAGACAACGTAACAAGCCAAAAGGACGCTAAAGAATATATTGTAAGCCTGAACAATGCCCTTGTAACAAAGGTTAGCGGCAACAATGCATTTATCGAAGAAAACGAAACCGGTATACAATATTTCAAGTATAACAACGACTTAAAAGAAGGCCAGGTTATCAACGGCACAGCCACTGTAAAAGGCTTTATGTATAACAACTGGGCCGAACTGATAAGCATCGAAGGCGACATAACTATAACAGACGGAGGAGCAGTAGCTCCGACTGAAGTTACTCTTGAAGAACTTACAAACAACTACGACAAATATGAATCACGCCTTGTTAAGGTAACCGCAGCTGAAGTAACTTCTGCTTTCAGCAACAGAAATGGTGAAATTTCACAAAACGGAACAACATTAGCCGTAAGAGCAGCCGACGAGTCTATCTCAATGACATTGGGAGAAACAATCGACATAATTGGAGTTCTCGGAATTTACTTCGACACAAAGCAGTTGAACGTCTTTTCACAGGACGACATAACAAAAGACGAAAATGCTAAAACATTCTCATGGACAGCAACATCGGCTGAAATAGATATCAACAACGGCGACATAAGCGCTCTGCCTACTCTTACTAACACATACGAGGGAGCAGTAAACTACGACAGTTCAAACAGGAGCGTTGCCACTATCGGTGAGACAGACGGACAGATAACCATCGTAGGCGCAGGAACTACCACTATAACCGCCACACTGACATCTGATCCTGAGGTTAAGTCTTCATATGAACTTACGGTAAACAAGACAGCCGCAACACTCGAATTTGAACAGCCATCATATACAGTGAACTTTGATGAGATAATTACTCTGAAAGCCGTATCAAACAATCCGGATGCACAAATAACTTATTCTGCAACTGAAGGCGACTGGTATATAGATGAAACATCAGGCGAATTCTTGGCTGGCACTACAGCCGGAAGCGTAACAGTTACTGCTACAATGGCAGAAAGCGACAAATATACAGGCGCAACTGCAACATGCACAGTGAAAATCGTTGATCCGAACCAGCAGGTTTATAAAAAAGTAACATCACAAGAAGACATTACCGACGGAGACACTTATCTTATTATTTCAGAAGAATATAATAAGGCATTGAGCGAAATAAATGAATCTAAAACAAGAGGCATTGCCGTTGATGTAAATATAGCTGGTGGTATATATGGCGATCAGGTAAACACAGAAGGACTACCATATGAATATACAATTTCTGCAACAGAAAATGGAAAATATAGTATAAAAAGCACACAAGGCTATCTTGCCATAAAAGGAGATAATACAGATTTAACCATATCAGAAACAGAAACAGAGAATTGTCATTGGACAATAACATATCAAGACGGAAAAGTCTTATTAAAAGGCAACGCCGGAGAAAGAATCCTTGGATATAATAATAGTGGAGAGTACTTCAGATATTATGATGGAAATACAAGTACCTACAACAACATTACACTTTACAAGAAAGTAACTTCTACCACCGGTTCATTCTCAATAACCGACGCCGGCTTCGCCACATACTACACCGACAAGGCGTTTGTAATGCCGGAGAATGTGCAGGGCGGAATTGTAACTAAAGCCAACAATGAGACAAGCCAGCTCACCGTAAGCTACAACTATCAGCCGGGCACTGTTGTTCCTGCAAAGACTCCTATCGTGCTTAAAGGCGAGAAAGGCGACTACACTGTGAACTACACTACATCTGAAGAAACGGCTCCTGCAGGCAACATGCTCTATGGCGCAGACAACGTTGACGCAGACGGAATGACATTTGTTGAGGGAACCAACGTTAAATACTACAAGCTTGCACTTGGCAACGACGGCAAATGCGAATTCTACTGGGGCGCAGCCGACGGCGCAGCATTCGAATACACAGCCAACCGCGCATTCCTTGCCATCGACATAACAGACGCATCGCAGGCTCCTGAAGGCTTCTCGCTCGACGGCGACGGCGGCACAACTGGCATAGACGGCGTTATGAACGGCAACGACGGCAGCCAGAAGATTTACACCATAACCGGCGTCTACGCAGGCAAGAGCCTCGACAAGCTGCCCAAAGGCATATACATCGTAGGCGGTAAGAAAGTAGCAGTGAAATAAACAACAACATTAAATAAGACAGATAAAGGAGAAACATATTATGGAAAAGTATATAAAACCGGAATGTAAAATAGTAGAAGTAAAGTTTGAAGGCAACCTGATGCAGGCCTCTAATATCCCTCCGACATCAGATACAGATCTCGGATGGAATGACGAAGTCAGCGACAACCCTATGCTCGCGCCTGAACACAAGAGCATCTGGGGTGAAGATTAACCCCCAACGGGGCATCAGGCCGCATACGGCTTAATACATGTTTTTTATGATTCAGTTTGAGAAGGTGTGTCAAAAAGCACACCTTCTTTTTTGTATGACAAAGCCCCGACTTTC
>OLSN01001211.1_pt1 | contig 23365 bp, 27 predicted proteins | sample 1672411 | NCBI WGS metagenome assembly OLSN01 (sample SAMEA3136683, study PRJEB25190) | human gut metagenome | biome: human gut; feature: human-associated habitat; material: faeces | place: Austria | collected 2013 | reverse complement strand
TAAGTTGGAGAGATTCTTCCCTCTCCGTTTCATCTCCGCATAGAAATTTGGGAGCGGTAGTCTGCCCTGTGTCTTTTTATCATAATAATCTTGCAGGCTTTCCAGAAGTGTAGGGTTCTGTCTGCGATCCAGTTCTACCTTCATTTCTTCATAAGCTGTCTTCATCCACTGAATGGATTCTTTCAAAGAAATAAACATCTGATTGAACTGTCGAATAGCTCTGTTCAGTTCCCCGATGATTGTTTTAATCCCCTTTTTCTCCATCGCCCGAACTTCATATCCCTCATGTATGGTCGGAATCAAGTCAATTCCCTGCTCTTTGTAAGAACGGTGATCAATTCTGGCTGCCATGTGGCACTCCCGGAATTTTTCATTTACTTTCTCCGTCCACGCTCTTCTCCATTCCTTTAAAAGCTCCGGATCATTCCACCCGGTAGTGGAAACAGCATTGAATATATCCTTCCCTTTAGCATCTTTTATCCGGTTTCCATCTTCATCCAGAACATATTCCCGTTTCTGCTTGTTGCCCCATCTTCCATCTTCTGTAAAAGGACGGATTGGAGCAAGTACATGAAAATGTGGATTATCTGGTTCATCCTCATTCTTTGATTTTCCCTCATGAACTGCCAGATCTACAATCATGCCATGTGCTACGAACTGCTCCCGGCAAAACGCTCTTGCCAGTTCTATATTTTCATCTAGCGTCAGTTCATTTTGCAAAGCAATATCAAAAGAATAAGCTAACTGTGCCCGTTTACTTTTCTCCACCTTTTCTACCTCATTCCAGAGTGTTTCCCGATCAGTCAGACGTTCCGGCACATATTCCGGCGTCAGAATTTCTGTGAAAACTACTCCAGACTTTTTTGTATAGTCATGCGTCTGTCCATAATAATCGTTATAAAGCTTCTGCCCCGAAATATACGCTGCGGAATTAACCACTGTCTGACCTTTTCCTCTGGACACCTGCTTTACCGAAAAATGATACAATGCCATTAACTGTCATCTCCTTTTTCTGCTCTTTCAACTGCTTCTGCAATCTGCTGTTGCTCTTTGTGTAAGGCTGCTATGTAAACCTGTCGCACAATACTCTTGTTGTAACTACTGTTCTGCAACTGTTCCATAACATCCTGAACTTCTTCCTGTTCCAAATCTCTGGATAATGGAAATGCTTTTTCAAACTCTGCTCCTTTAACGATCAATCTGTGGGAACGTTCCTTTCGCTCCACTATCCTTTTCCTCTGTTCAAGAATATTTTTATTGTGGATCGCATGTTCCAGTTCCTTTTTACTTTTTTCCATGTTGGCTCTCAGTTCTTCCAATGACATGGATTCATATTTCGGATTTTTTGCTCTGCTCACTTTCCTGTCCTCCTTTTTCTGTAAACAAAAAGAACCGGTCTTCTCATAAATGCCGATTCCTGGATATAAAAAACAGAGGTCGTTGTTTCACAATAAAGAAATACTGACCTCCGCAATTTTAAAATAGATTAGTTATTACAATAGGATAGGCTTCTTGCCGCAAGGGGAAATTATCCCCTTGTACGAAATCTATGATTTCGCTATATTCCCGGATTGAAATTCTTCAAAGTCAGGAATGGCACCGCAGGTCGCACGATACAGGCAGATGTAATTGCCTGTATAGAAGTGCGCTCTTAGCTTTGCTAAGAGAATTATGCCGTATCCGGCTTGCTATCTTTAATCTGTAAATTCCATCATCTCGTCAATAGTACAATCCATTTTCTTACAAATTTTCTCGACTGTTTCCATTGATACATATTGATTTTTTCCCATCCGGGCAAGGATATTTGCACTAATCCCGGTGAGGTGTTGCATTTCTATTCGCTTCATATTTTTATCAATGAGCTGTTTCCACAATCTGTTATAACTTACACTCATAAATAACCTCCACATTTTTATTAGACAGATTTCTGCTTTTATTAGTCAAACGGATTTTCTCCATCCTTCGCTTCCATAAATCCGTCTTTATCTGTTTTCGGAGTTTCTGATGAATCTGCTCCAGCACCGCTGTCCTTGTTCTGGGCAAATTCATGTTCTTCCACAATCACATCTGTGGTATAAATCGTCTTTCCATCCTTATCCTTATAACTGCCAGTGCTGATGCGACCACCGATCACAATCCGCATTCCCTTGTGAAGATATTTCTGTGCAAACTCTGCACTCTTACCAAATGTTACACACGAAATAAAATCCGCTTCCTGTTCACCATCACGTTTATATTTTCTGTTCACTGCCAGTGTATATCTTGCTACTGCCATATCATTATCTTTTCCGGCATATTTGATCTCCGGATTCTTTGTCAGTCTTCCCATTAAAATCACTCTATTCATAGTTTTTACGTCCTTTCCGGGCATGATACCCTTTAATCATTGTTATTAGTTACTTGTTGCATCAGCGGTCTATTGTGCGTTTCCCTGTCACCTGCAGCCGTCTCAGACTGCCTCTGCCTGCATACACAGGTCACTGATCATAAGGCTTTGATCAACCGCCCATCATCGGGAGTGTCATTATGATTCCGCTTGCTTTCAGAAAAAGAAAGGTCATGGCAGAACTCCTGGTAGGCTTTCAGGGTGCACTTATCAATTGTCAAGGTTCAACAAAGGAACATTCCAAAACGTCCTCTAATTACTAAAGTCAAATGACTTTGCAAGATGCAAAAGATTCGTGATATTTTTTTACATTTTTATCATTTTTTCTTTTACTTTCGTTAGTCCCTTCATATACTCTGTATTGGGAGCGACAAAATCGGACATGATTTTGGGAAATTTTGAAAAATAATTATTCCTCTACCTATAAAGCGTTGGAAATGGTATTTACCAACCCCTTTTTGCAAGTTTTTTGTACATAAATGAAATACTTCTTCGCTAGTTGCATATTCCAGAGAACGTGAGGACATGGATTTTCTTGAAAAATCATTTTTCCACTAATCACATGTGGCAGAATGTATAAAGTCAGATGATTTTGAAAAAAAGCAAAAAAATAGGCACTAACCACTTATGGTTAATGCCCTTTGGGGTAATCATTATTTTTCTTTTGTCAATTTCTGATACATTCTCATTAATTCAGCAACACAGTCTGCTTCTGACATTTTAATGCTAAATCCATAAGCATGCATCACTGCTCTGTTATTTGCTTTATGTGCTTTCAGTAATTCTGTTGGCATTGTCAAAGGATCATAAAGATCTGCAAGATTGCTATCTGTATAAAGTGCTCTAGCATTCAAGATAGCCTGTGCCGTTTTTCTTATCTTTTCCTTTTGATCATTTGTTGGAGAAGGCCAAGGGAAATTATTATAAACAATCATATTAGAATAACTATAATCACTCTTTAGTCGACCACATACTGCTCTGGTCCATGCCATATGAACATTGGACATTAGTATTCCAAACTCGTAACTTGTGGCTGACGGCATTGTAAAAAGTTTATCGCCTGGAATTATTTCTCCTTCAAGATAATCCATCGGAATATATCTTCTGTTTTGCGAAGACACCTTTGGTATTGCAATATATGGCGAATACTGTGCAAGTTCTTTCCGTTGTCTTTCATCAAGCAAAAGTATCAACTTTTCTCCAATCTCTCTGCCGGATTCAGATATATCAAATACAGCTAATTTCTCATATTTTCATCTCACAATTAACCCTATATATTTGCTGTGCGACGTTTTTTTTTCTTTTGCCGTCGAGTGGCAGATGTTTTATACTATGTCACTTTCATAAAGTTCTCTTTATCCTTTATTACTTTTCTGTTTTGTCTGATTTAAAAGCAAGATAACCAAAACAGAAATAGCTATACTGCATAGAATGTATGTCCAATTCAAATATGATAGATTGATTAAATTCTGTGCTGATTGATTTTTAATGAAGTTTGTGTATGATGCGTTACTCTTAATCGCTTCCATAACTCCTAAAACATTTATCGGGCTTAAATTGTATAAGTACGCACCAAATAAATATATCGCTATTTTTTCAACAATGGACGGTATTAAAATAGCCGATGCAGAAAGCCATAATGGACATTGCTTGTGGGATTTCTGTAAATATACTGCCCCCAAAAGATATGGCAATACCGCAAGGCAACAGCCCAAAATGACAATATTCTGATGAAGCCCAAAGAGGGCGAAGAATACACGGATAAAAAGATATGTTCCAAATATAATCAACCAATCAATGAGCAAGCCTTTTATTGGTGTGCGCTCTTTTATTGTTTCGTTTTGTAACTGCATTTCATTACCTCCCAAATGGACGCTCCACTTTCGGGAACGTCAAGGTTACAGTTGTTCCACCGCAAGAATTGTTTTTTAGCTCCACCGTGATAGACAGGTCAGTTGCCATTTTCTGAACAAGGTATAACCCCATACCCGTAGAACGACTAAGGTAACTGCCCGTATCTCCAGTAAACCCCTTGTCGAAAACAAAAGGTAAGTCAGACAACGGTATGCTTGTGCCGTTGTCTTTCATAGATAAAGAAATCTGTTCATTATCCGCACTATCAGCAATGGAAAAGAGAAGTCGAGGAGCAGGATTGTTCCCCGTATATTTCACACTATTGCTGATTATCTGTCCTAAAATGAACATCAAACCTTTTTTGTCAGAAATCACTTGAGCATCGTTTTCGGTATATTCAACAGAAAATCCAGCTTCTTCAAGAAGCGTTAAATTATCTTCAACTGCTTCACGACAAATTTCAAGAATTGAAAGCGGCTCAAAAAAGTAATCCTTATGAGTAGCCCCAAGCCTTGAAAAGTATAGAATTTGTTCTATATCCTGTCGGGTATGGTCGCGTACATACAGCATACGGGTATGAACCAAAGGGGACATTTCATCTTTTCGATTGTCCAGTAGCAAGGTCATAAGGGATAGCGGCTTTTTGATTTCATGTACCCAATTTTCAATGTAGTGTTGATAATCTGTAACTGTAATTTTCTGTTCGTTGATATATTCCTGCTGCGTCCTCAAATGCTGCCCCAATTCACAGATATAAGGGCGTAATACTGCGGGAACAGCTTCACACAGTAAGTATTCGTTGGTATCGTCTGGCTCCAATAGAAAACGCCGAAAAATAGCGTCTGTCTTGTTGCGTTTTCTGATTGATATAGCAAGCGGGATAGCAAGTGTGGCAAATGATACGAAAATGATCAATGCAACATAATTGATAAAATAATCTGGATTAGCCAGCCAGGCAAGGAATATAAAGAATACGTCCAAACAGGCAAGTGTGATAATCCATACACGATTAGAGGAAATATAGGTTAAAAATATTTTTAGCTTCTTCATAATCGCACCTGCTCTTTCAAGCGGTAGCCTTGTCCGCGTACTGTTTCTATCCGTTCTTCAAGACCAAATTCACGGAGCGTTTTCCTCAATCGCGTAAAAGTTACTTGCAGCGCATTTTCGTCAATGCATTCTTCCGTTCCCCAAAGCACGTTGCACAGCTCATGTTTGGTAACAAGATTAGGGCTTTTCTTCAAAAGCGCAAGCAATATTTTTCCCTCATTGGGTGGCATGAGGGAAGAACTCTTCCCCACATAAATTGTAAAGGTGTTTGGGTCAAGTAAAAATCCGTTCCCGTCCAGTAAGCCTTGCCGTATCTGTTCCTCTTTGCGTCGTAATAAATTTTTAATGCGGGCAAGCAGGCGCTCTATATTACACGGCTTTGTTAAGTAGTCATCAGCTCCCAATCCTAATGCGTGAAGTTCGTCCTGCAATTTATCTCTTGCTGTCAATACCAACACTGTTCCAAGCTGCTTTGCTTTTAATTCTTTGCAGATTTCAAAGCCGGAATGAAATGGAAGATTTATGTCGAGTAAAACCAAATCGGGGGAATACTCTGTAATTTCCGGTATTGCGTTTTCAAAATCAAATAACGAGGCTGTTTCATACCCCGACTTTCTCAATAAATCCGTCAGTTCTTCCCGCATATAAACATCATCTTCAACTACCATAATTCGTGCCAATACGACCACCTCCTTTCACGTAAGCCTGTTATGAATTAGGCTTGTAATTTATTTTTCCGATTTCCCGTGTAGCTGTCCGCGCAACAGCCACACCGTAAATTGCCATAATAAGAACGACAGTAAATGCCATAATAATCAACAACGGATAAGATTGCCCGATCCTTGTGCTGTCAGAGTATAAATGCTGCTGCATTGCATAAAGACCAACCGTACCACTTATACAAGCCAACATTAGGGGGAGTAGAAAATACCATAAAACTTGTTTATAAATTGACCGTTTTATCTGTTCTCGCCTCGCACCCAAAATTGAGAGTGTCAAATATCTTGATTTTGTCGATTGCATTTGTGTTAAGAATTGCAAAGCAAGCAATGCACACGCGATAATCAATAGCATAAAGCCCATATATAAAGTCATGTAACTCCCGGAGATAAGATAAAATAGTTGCCGCCCGAAATTATCAAGATAGCTTTCGTAATACAGACCGGACGGCTTCAGCAAATCGCGTGCTTCCATAACGGACAGCATCAGTCCGTTTGCTTCTACAATCTCATTCGGAATACAGAAATTCCAATATACAGAACAGGTGTCCGGGTCTACATAGTTATGATATATCTCGTCGGAAACAATCAATGCGGTTACAATTTTAACATTTTCATCAGCAGTAAGTCCTTTCATCGGTACAGACGGAACAAGTGTAACTGACTTTTTGTCAATGGAAATCAACGCATTACCGCTTGTCTGTGCGTTCTCTGCAATCCTGTCTAACAGAGCAACGGTATCTTCCTGTTCATCTTCTAAAAAGTCCGGGTTGAGGTAAAAAACAGCTTCGTCATTTTCAAGATTTATTTGCTTTTCTCCTGCGGCTTCCAACAGGCGATTATATGATGAAACTGGGAGCATATAAGGAGAAACACTCCCCGTATCAATAAATCCAAGCAGATTAAGGGCTGCGGGTTGATGTGAACCAAATTCGTAACTGGCAGCTTCTTGTGTCGCAGGGTCTATTACACCCTCTGGCAAGTTTTGAACAATCTCTTTTCTTAATACAGACCAGTCAACAAAGGATTTCATTTCCCCGGAAGCAGGACGTTTCATGTTCCCTGTTTCCATACGGTTAAGATTAGCTACATAAACTCGCATTTGGTCGTCGGAAAGGTATTGCTCAACATTCTGTTCTTCGCCCATTACTGTAAAATCATAAACAGCAGAAGTTCTTGTTAATTCATTCCCATGCGACATAATAGTTGCAGAACCATTTGCAATAAACATAATGGTAAGCATCATCAGAATAGACGCAACACTAATTGAAATATATTTATAAACAACATTCTCGTGAAGCTGTCGCAAAGTAAATACATAAAGTCCATTTGTCGCTTTCCGTTTGTTAGAAGCAGCTACTATACTTAAAAGCCGGGCAATGCCTCGGATAAAAAGAATTGTTCCAACAATTCCAAGCAGGACAGCAACAAGCAGCATTACACCACCGCCAGTCATGAAGTGTTCTATGACAACCCAGTATGCAACAAGTAAAACTGCCGTACCAATTACAAGGGATAGCAAACTTCCGTGTGTGCTGCCCGTGTGTTGTTTTTTTCCCATTTCTCCATAAAGCAGTTGGTGGACTTCTTTCTTAAACAATTTTCCGCATAGTATAAACAACGCCACACATTGGATGATTAAAAATCCCAATATCGTAAAGAAAACTGCGCTTAATGAAAAACTTGATTGATGTGCAATAACACCGTGTCCGACTAAACGTGCCGTTGCAAGGCTGATAACTTCGGATAGAAAACCACCGCAGATAAGTCCACCCAAGAGGGCGACAAGTGAAGTGATAAGCCCCTCCGTCATAATTTGCGTAAATAATCGGGTCTTTGTCATACCAAACATCAAATATAATCCTAGTTCCCGGCTGCGACATTCGAGCTGATACTTATTTGCAAATACTACAAGGAAAAATACAAATAATAATGCACAAACATAGACAGTAGGTAAAAGGTTTGTAAGCAGCCGTTCCACGGCATCGCTTTCAAGGCTGCTTAAAAAGCGTATAACGTCCTGCGCTCCGAGAGAAAGCACAATGTAAAATGCCGCTACCGCCGTTACCATTGTCAGAAAGTAAATCAGATTTTCATTGCGGCTACGTTTGGAATTTCTCCATGCAAGGTTAAAGAACATTTGCGCTCCCTCCTCCCATTTGCGCCATTACCTGTAATATGCGCGCATAAAATTCTTCCCGTGTTTCTGTCGGAACTTTGCGACGCAATTCATGGAAAATAACGCCGTCCTGTATGAACAAAATGCGGGAACAGAAACTTGCTGCGTTAGGGTCATGCGTAACCATTAAAATGGTACGTCCTTGCACTTGGTTGACTTCCTGTAATTTTTCCATAAGCAACCGTGCAGCTTTTGTGTCTAATGCGCCTGTCGGTACTGCTTTGTTAGTACAATCAATATCTTGTGATTATCCACACAGTTATCCCCTATATGCGGACAAAATAAAAGCAAGGCGGCGCATTGTCCGTCTTGCTTCTCTTTTACTCCAAAATTATCGACATTATTCTTCGATGTATTCAACCAGCTTCGGATCGCCACTGATGAAATATCCGTCAAGTGTCTTATACATCGGCTTTCCGTCCACTTCCATCACATGTGTGACAATCTTTTCTGTGAATGCTGCTGCACCTCTGACAGCGTCATTGCTCCATGAAGGTGCTTTTCTGATCCTGATGCTACCATTGAACACCCTTCTGATCTTTCCTTTGATTCTGACCGCTGTCATGCCGTCAATGTTTTCTGTGACAGCTTCTTCAGCTGCCTTGATTTCTTCAGTCGTTGCCGTTCCGACCTGATTTCCGTCTGCATCGTATGTCGGTACGCTTCCGTCTGCGTCAGTGTCCAGCGCGCCTTCAGGGACTTCGTCTGTCATTGTCGCCTGCTGCCCCTGTCCTTCCTGATCCGTGTCGGTTGTCTGCTGCTGTCCGTCCTGATCTGTGTTGTCGGGTGTCGGCTGTCCGTCCTGACTGCCGTCTGTGGCTGTCTGTGGCGGCTCTGCTGCCGCTTCGGTCTTTCCCCTGAAGTCTTTTACCACTTCGCCATTTTCGTCAAATACAGCGGCTTTCACTTTCTCTGCTGCCTTCTCTGCTGCATCCAATTTCTTGTATGGTTTGTTTTTTTCTCTGTCGAATGTTTCGCCCATGAAGTATTCCATCGCGCTTCCTCCTTCTTATTTTGCTGTGATGTATTTTGCATTTACATAGCCGTACTTCTTGCCCTTTTTTCCGTCAATGTAAATGTAATACCACAATGCGCCGTTCGGTGCTGTTGCACTTCCGCACACTCCGACTTCTGTGTTCTGCTCAATGCAAGGATATGACACAAGTTTGTCAGCGTTCGGATCAGGCTGCTTTCTGACATTCAATGCACCTGTGTTCACATATCCAGTGAATGTCGCTGTCTTTGCTGTTCCGTATGGTACAGCTGGATTATTGCCTGATCCGTTTCCTGAAGATGTACTTCCTGAAGATGTACTTCCTGAAGATGTGCTTTTCACATTGCAGCCGTTTTCAAGTGCCATGATTGTGTGTTTGCCTGCTGCCACTGAAATGTCGCCAGTCATAAGATTGTCGCCTGTATCTGTGTACTTGCTTCCTGTTAGTTTTTCAAACTCTCCTGTCGCCATAATAGCATTGACCATGTTGCCTGTGTAAATATCTTTTGACACGCTGATTCCTGCGCATTTAAGCACTGGCGACATCATCGCACTGCAATCAGTTTCGCAAGGTGTATTCAATGCTGTTGGATTCCAGCCGACCTTTTCAAGTTCTGTGTACAGTGAAGTTCTGTGTCCCTGACAGTAGCCGACTGCATCGTTGTCACATAACTGCTTCATTGCTGTTGCTGCCTTTGCTGCCTTGTTTCTGTCCTTGAAACGAAGAACGACTGTCTGTCCGAAGTTGTACCAGTTCCCTGTTCTTACCTCGCGACCTGTCTGATCGCCCTTCTGTCCTCCTGTTGCTTTTCCCTTTTCGTCAATACTAGCCCATCCGCATAATGTTCCCATGTTCTTTTCCTCCTGTTAATCTGTTAATGATGTAATGATGACGCAGCCGATCACGAAGATATAAAATATCAATACCAGTGGGGCTGCTAATGATACCACGAAGGCGATCAGGAATGCTTTTAATATATACCCGATCCAGTCCTTCGCTGTTGGCGGCGGTTCAACCTCTGCGCCGTGATGTTTCGCTTCTTCCTTGTCGATCTCAACGCCTGCGATCAGCAATAGCATAATGATGACTACTGTCGCCATGAAGCAGATCGCGTATGATGTAATGTAAGCATGTAGCATTCCTTTTGACCTCCTGTCTTTTTATTCCGTCTGTATCTTCTGCACCTGAAGCGCAGCTGCTACCGCTGCCGCTTCTCTTTCTTCAGGCGGTGTGACCGCTTCAGCTGCTTTCTGGTTCTTCTTTTTAAGTTCATTCAGTTCATCGACCGCTGTTTCAATTAGATCGTCAATCATGTCTTTACTGATCAGCCCTGCTGATATGTATTCAGTCAACTTCTGCTGTTGTGCCTGAATCTGTTCCCACACCCATGACTTCTTGATTGTCCCAGTGCCGCTTCCCCATTCCTTTTCTGCCTTTGATACAATCGACAGAAGGCTTTTTTCAACCAGTTCCACGACTTTGTCTGCCTGCTCCTGAAGCTGTTTCTTTTGGTCTTCCTTTGACTGCTTCAGGAAGTTTCTGACCTTGATCCCGATGCCTGCCACAATCGCAATGATTGTCAGGATCATCGGCAAATTATCATAAATTGTTTTTAATATTAAAGCTGCATTTTTCATCCGTTCGCACCGCCTTCCTCATTTTCACTTTCCTGCTTTCCTTTTTTGATTTTCTGCCAGTTCTCAATTCCTGCCTTAATCATGTACCCGAACACACCCATGCGAAGCACTTCAGATGTTTCGCTGATCAGTGTGGTCAGCACTGATGTGTCTGCGAAGTGCCAGATCGCTATTACTGAAAACAGTTCAATGATGATGTAAAGCAGCACGCAGACAACCACAACTTTTTTTGAAAACTCCATGATCCAGCTTGTCAGTGACTTCTTGCGTCTTTTCTTCCTTCTTGCTGGTATTGTATAGCTGTACTTCTCCACGCGCTTTCCTCCTGTTACTCTTCGATGTACTGATGTGGGTGTGATTCATCAATGATCTTGTCAATTCTATCAACACGCTTGTGAAGCTGCTTCAGGCTTTCTGATGCCCTGATGTAATACTCCCTGATCTCTTTCATTTCGTTTCTGTATGATCCCATTTCAGACTTCACTTCAATCATAGTATTCTGAATGTTTTCCAGTTTGGTCAGGATCGTTGCATCCTCTCTGGCTTCGTCCTGTGTGTCCTTCTTCACGTTTCTGTTGCGTGTGCTGATTCCGAAGAAGATTGCAAACGCAATCGACACGCCTGAAAGTAACAATGATACTTCAATAGTCATTTTCTTTTTCCTCCGTCAAATATAATTGCGAAGTGCTGCTTCGATTGCATCGTTTTCGTCTTCTGCCCTTTTGCGCTTCCCGAATAGATCGTCAAGCCTGTCTGTGGCTTCGTCCTGCGTCTGTATCGCTTCGATTCCATGTTGCGCCATTATTTCTGCCTGTTCCCTGACAATGTCTGTCAGAAGCGTATTCACGGCGCACAGCCTGTCGATCAATTCAATCTGCGTCATTATTCTTCACTGGCTTCATACTCTTCGCCAGTAATTTCCTTGTATTCTTCCGCTGTGATGCCCTTGCCTGCTCTTTTCTTATTCAGCGCAACCCAGCCTTTCAAGGTGTCCTTCGTGATATAGTCCTTGTCCCATTTATCCTTCAGGGTGTCGAACTTCTTACTGTGTACCTTTTCGGTTGTTTCTGTGACTGTTTCAGTCGTCTTTGTTTCTGCCATGTCTTATTCCTCCATCATTTCCTGCATCATTGCCATGTTCATTTCGATTGCTGACATTGACTGCATGATCATCTTTGTTGCTGGACTTTCAAGTTCTGCCTGAAGTCTTGCATATTCTTCCTGTGTCATAGTTCTTTCGCTGTACACATAGACAGTGCGGTCTTCCTCTCCGTCAATGCCCTTCCTGATCTTCTCTGCGATGCTCTTTCGCTGATAGACCACTGTCGGACTTGATGTCGTGTCCCACTCTGTCGGCTTGTCCATGCTTTCTGACTGATACCATTCTGACATCATTGTTCTTCACTCCTTTCTTTGAATGCTTGCTGACTATTCTTTTCAGTTTCTTTATATTGACATATGGTTTTATGTGATCTTCATAAAATCCATAAGTGTCCGTGTGTGTATACCAGCCCATTGATGACAGCATTGCTGAAGCATCGTACCAGTTTATTTTCTCTTTCTTTGAAAGTTTATGCGCCTTCTTCGTGCTTCGCTTCAGGATTGACTTGCGAAGTGTTGTGCGGTTGTAATGAAATACAAATCCCATGAAGTCAAGTGCGCGTCCTCTGGTCTTCGGTTTCTCTTTTCCTGTCCTTTTGTCAATGACTGGCGGTGCTTTCCTGTCGGGATATTCAAAACGAAACACTTGCCAGTTGCATTTGATTTTCTGGTGCATTTCGTTCTTCAGATACGCTTCCATTGTTTCTTCCAGCCTGTGAAGTTTCTTCTTGTTCCTGCCAGTTGCAACAATGTCATCTGCATATCGTATATAATGATCAACGCCGCCCAACTCTTTCCAGTCTTCAATAACCTTGTGATCGAATGTTTTAAAATTCAGCTGTGTGAACCATTGCGAAGTCACAAACCCAAGCGGAAGCCCTGACAAAAATTCTGCATCTTGCCACTGTTCGTCCTTGATCCATCTGTCGTCAAATTCAGGCGGTTTCAGTGTTGCTTCATGCTCCATGACTGTGCAACATAACCTGACGAACTTTTCGTCTTTTATGACATGCTTCAGCTTTTCTTCTATCACATGAATGTCTTCTGTATCGAAGCAGTGTCGGACATCTGCCTTCAGGATATAGAACTTCTTTCCTTTATAGCCTTTTATCCACTTTTCAACTTGTTTCTTTCCGCTGTGACAACCTCTGTTCGGTATGCTTCCCAGTGCGTGTTCATACAGTCCATGAAGCACGATCGGCTGAAGCTGTTTTATGATGCAGTGATGCACGACCTGTTCATACTGAAATTCAGGCTTTATGATCTCCCTGACCTTTCCGCAGCTATATTCGTTTATCAGCATCTTTTTATGTTCTGGCGGTTGATATGTTTCTTCTTCCAGCATTTTCTGAAGTGCTTTCACATGTTCCTGAAGACATTGCGGTTCAGGTCTGTCGTTTCCGACTTCCCTTTCTTCCTTCAGCACTCTGGCGACTTCGGGACGTGTCGTCTTGCGCTTTGCTGCATCGTGAAAACATTGTGTGATATTTTCTTCCTTCAGCAATTCTTCAAATATATGTTTATATGTCTTCATTCAAAAGGTTTCCTTCTTAACACCTGTTGCACGTTCGCGGCTTTCGCCCTACTAGCACAACCCTTTCTTCGGTTTAACTTTCGCCAAGTGGCGCGGAATATCGTGTGCATTAGGTTATTGTCCCATGATTGTTAAGAGTGAGAGCCGCCGATGTTCCAATTCGCATTCGAAGCAGTGTTGTTCAAGTTGACGTAAGCACCGCAGTTCGCGCCGTTGTTGGTGTTACCACCGACAAGCGCGACCGCAAGGCAGAAGCATCGGAAGGCGCACACAATATCCCTATTATTTAATTTTTCTTTTTACTTACACTTCAAGGGGGATTGCTCCCCCTGTCCCCCTGTGCGGCTATGCCGCCAAAGGTTCTTCGCAAGAAGGCGAGCCGCCGAAGCCCCAATACGCATTCGAAGCAGCGGCGTTCAAGCTGACGCAAGCACCGCAGCGCGCGCCGTCGCTGGCGTCACCACCGACAAGCGCGACCGCAACAATCGTCACGTTGATCCAGTAATAGCAACAACGATATGTCGAAGCACTGCCGCCGACAGATTTGACAAATCGTCCATAGCGCGTCATCAATGTGTCTTTCTGCCATCCTTCTGTCTTGCACGCTGTTCCGACTTTTATGTAGTCTTTCCCTGTCAGGTTATAAGGCGGCGACATCTTCACTTTGATTGTTCCGTTATCGCATATATAGCCCACAAGTCTGTCCCAGCGGTTTCCCCATAGTTTTTCGCAATAGAACGCTTTGACCTCATGCGTTCCGTCATTATATCCGAAGAACTGTCCTTTTGTGTCCAATGTTCCTGTCACAACTTTTCCGTAGTCTTTTGATGAATCATTGACATATGTGCTGCATACGCCCTGACCGAACTTCGCCTGAAAGTTTTCAGACTTACTGATCAATGTCAGAAGGCTTTCGATCAGGTTTCTTCTGCTCCATGAAATGATCGTCCAGCCTGTTCCGTTTGCTGCTGCTCTGCTGATCTCTGTTTGTGCGTTTGTGTTGCAGTCCAGTTTCTTTCCTGACAAGCTGCGAAGTTTCGCGCCGTCATAGCTGCCGCCGTACATAGGCATGTACATATGATCTGCAACGCTTCCATCTTCTCTTGTGTATGCGTCTGCGTTGTAGTTGCTGTCAACTCTTGTGTCAGATACGATGATATATTCATAGTTTCCGACTTCGTACTGACACAGCCACATCAAAGGAAATTCAGACATCGCATTCAGTGTCGTTGATGCGTCCCCGACATCGGATGCAGTGCCATCCAGCTTCTTTGAATGGTCTGTGTGGTTTAATTCATACGCGACTGTTCTGTCTGCCTTCAGCATGACTGGTCTGTTCTGTTTAATAAAGAACACTTCGCCCCATGAACCGAAGTCAAATGATCCGTCTGTGAAGTTCATCTTTGCTGGCGTGAATCCTGCTGCATCATACAGATATGTGATGCGCGTGTCAGGATTGCTATCAGCCTTGTTGATCTTGATTCCATATCGCTTGACATTGCTGAATTTTCCATCTTTGTCCTGAAGCTGTGCCAGTATGCCAGTAGTGTCAGCTTTTACCGCGTCAAGCGTTTCTTTGTCTGCTACATAAAGCCTTGCCATTTCTTTTTCCTCCTGTTATGTTGTTTCTTCCAAGTACACAAGCCCTGCTTCAACGCCGATTGTGTACTTCTTCCCTGTTGCAGAATCCGACATTGAATTGATCCCCTTCTGGATGTCCTTGCAAGCTGCCGCGCCTGCCTGTGCTGCTGCTGCCTGCTGCTGTGCCGACTGTGCTGCTGCGTTTGCTGCTGATGTCGCCTGCTGCATGTTTACGTTGAAGTTGCTGATCTCCGAATAAATCTTTGCAAGGTTTTCTGTGTCAACAACTGGCTGAAGGTCAAGAAACTTATCTTTTCCGTTTCCAATTCGCAAGATGTACTTTCCTGATGCAGTTTCTTCAACGCCCCATTCATTCACTTCAAGGATGCGTCCTGAAGCCTTCCAGTTCGCTGTCGTGTCCTTCTTTGGTTTGACTGTCCATGTTGCCATTGTGTTTCCTCCTTCCTACACTGTGCCTGCGTCTGCTTCACATTCCTCTGTTGTGAATGCTGTGCCGCCATCGCAAGTCATCGGATCAATGCTGATCGCTGTGCCGCCGTCAATCGTGCTTCCGACTGCTCCCTTGATGTCCAGCATCTTTTCATACATTTTTTGCAATTCTTCCTGTGACTTGTATGTTTCTTCAGCGCGTGCCGCTGCCGTGTTTGCTTTTCCTGCTGCTGTATTCGCTGAAGAAGCAGCATTTTTCGCCGCCCCTGTCGCTTCCTGCATGATCTGAAGCTGCTGTTGTCTTGCCGTTTCCGCTGTTTCCCTGTCCTTTTCACTTTTGTTTCTTCGGGCTTCAGCATTTATCCTGTCAACCTCTGCCGATGCTCTGGCAGCTTCAGCAACCTTCATCGCAGCTTCTACCGACAAAATATCCTGTTTTGTTTGAACTATATTGTCGATGTACCGCTGCACTTTGTTTTCAAGTGCCGTGATCTCGTTGCAGCTTTCAATCGCAGCATCATTCCTGTTTGTTTCTTCGATCTCGATTGTGAACGCCTGTGAAGATAACACATACACGTTCTGCGCGTCCCTGATCTCAATGTCGCAGTGCGCTGTTCCTGCTGCTGCAAGTGCCTGATTTGTCAGTTCGACCATGACTTTGTTGTCCGTCACTTTGCATTCGTTATAGCAGAAGTGTTTGTCAGGCTTCTTGATATTTGCGATCGCAATGTACCCTGTCGGGATCGTGAATACCTTGCCATTATTCGTCAGCGCGATCCTGATGAATCGTGTGCGCTTGTCGCCCTGCTTCGCAGATGCCATATACAAGCGTTCATCGCCTGTCAGTTCCAGTGTTATGTCAGTTATTAGCTGCATTTGTTCTGTCGCCATTGTCGTCCCCTCCTTCCTGATCTGTGTCAGGTTCGGTCTTCAATGTTTTCTTTGCTGCTGCCTGTGCCTTTTCAAGTTCTTCTTTCAGTTTCTTGATTTCCTGATGTGCTTCGTTCATATCCCTGTTGTATGCATTCAGCAGTTCTGTCTTCGCCTGCGATTTGATTTCTTGCAGTGCGTCAGCAAGCACGCCTTCAATGGCTGTTGCTGACAGTCCGTGGACTGTGCTTGCTGTCACGATCGCGTCTGTGATTTCTCCTTTCGCACATGCAATTCTTTGTTCGATCGGTTTCATGCTTTATCCTCCTGTCAGCCTTCCAGTGTTGCTTCCTGATATGCAAGGATCAAGTCAAGTTTTGAATCCATCTGTGCAAGAAGCGTGTTCTTTGTTACGTTTTGTGTTTCTGTTGTGTTTTCTTCTTCGATTCCTTTTTCGCCTTCAGGCATGTCAAGGATCATTTCATGTACTTCTGTTTTTGTATCTTCTTCGATGATAATATTTTCACTCATTATATGTTTGAACTCCCTTGTGGAACGGCTGTGATCATTCCGTTTCTTACACTGATTGATGATGTCGTCCAGCCGATTGAACCATTTCCATTGTCGTGAATTTCTGTGATTATCGGGATACTTTTTCCGTCTGCCACTCCGTAGCCATTCGCGTTGCAGTCGTGAAGATCGACATTGTACAAGTCAAACCAGTGTCCATAAAAGTCGCAGCCAAGATGGATGCCGTACTGGTCATATATACTATTCGCGCGTGAGAAGCACAACATTGTTGTGTATGATCCTGCGCCCTGTGATTTCATCTGCGCAAATGCCATGTATTTTCCCTGATAGTCCAGATCGAACACAAGCCCTTTGTGCGCGTTGTTCCCCGACCACTGGTTTGTTCCAATCTTTCCGACATAATATCCATCGCGATAGAAGTGATTTCCCTGTTCGTCAAATACAGCCCTTTTCTGTGATGTTGAAACTTCGCCGTTGTAGATCGCCAGCTGTCCTGCTTCCAGCTGTATATATTTGCTGTTGCCATTCCAAGCGACACGCACGTTGTACGCGTTCTGTGTGATCTTCGTGCCGAACTCCGAACTATTGACCTTCTTTTTAACTTCTGTCGTGATGCTGTCTGCCTGCACCTTGATAGCCGCATTCATTTCTTCTGTTGTGGAATACTCTGTCAACTTTTCATCTGTCAGATCGTTTGCACTCTTGATCTTCTCTGTGACTGTCGTCTTCGTTTCATAGGTCTTTGAAACTGAAAGATCAATTTCTTCCGCTTTCAGGTTGATTGCAGCCTGCATCTGTTCTGTCGTGCTGTATTCTGTCAACTTTTCATCTGTCAGATCGTTTGCACTCTTGATCTTCTGATCGACAATGGTTTTCGTTTCGTAGGTCTTTGACACGCCCAGTTCGATTTCTTCCTTCGATGCTGTTATGTGTGTTTCAACCTCTGTCTTCGTGTAATAGCTATCTTCAAGAACTTTCTTCGCGCTACTGTTAGCAATCTTGATTGCTTCTGACTTCGCCTGATCTGTTGCTTCCTGCTGTACTTCAGCGAATGTCTTTGTTGCATTCGACAGTTCGACAGTGTTGTTCTGTGGTGTTTCAGGATATTCCGTCAGCTTCACAATTCGCTGTTTTTCCTTTGTGCGTGTCTTCCTGCTAATCATCCAGACTGTGTCGCCTATGTCATAATCAAACACGCTGCTGTATTTCTCTGACTGTCTTGCAAGGTCAATCACATCTGCTGCATAGGCGACATACGGCTTCGACATTTCGTCCAGTTTCGCGATGCCGTCTTCTATCAGGCTTGTCGTGTTCGTGTATCGCTCATCGCTCCACACATATGTCTTGATCTTGCTGCTGTACTGATAATTTTCAAGATATGGCTTTCCTAGCCATTCAATTTCGATTCCGTCTTTTCCTAAAGGGATCAGGCGTGTATAAAAATCGTATGTGTCGGAAGTCACTGTCAGTTTCTTCAGATTCAGTCCTTCGATGAAGTATCGTCCGCGGTCTGATCCAATCTGTTCGTATATGTCGATTGTCTTTGTCAGGCTGTTGATCTTGCATTCTGCACGATATGTTGACAAACAGTCCTGAAGGACTTTCCATGCGTTCGTTTCTTCATCCTTGTTGATTGTCCTTTTCTTTGCGATCTGGCACACGCCAACCTTCCAGCCTGTTCCTTCAAAGGCAAATTCAAGACACGCCCTGATCGTCTGTTCCTTGCTTTCAAAGCCATAAGGAAAGACCGCGCCTTCCAGTTCTTCGACATTCAGCTGCGCTGTGTATTCGTTGAACTGCGTGCCTGTCTTTCTCTTTCTGATGACATATTCGTCTTCTTTCGTCCTGATGTAGTATTCTTCTTTCAGAAGGTCAACTTGCTTGCCGTCCGAAGGATATTTGAAAGTCAATTCCTTGTCGCCTGAATCAAGTGTCTTCACGATCTTTCTATCTTTGAAGCCCTTCAGGATTCCGACACGTTCTTTTTTGTCATTAAAAATCTGCATCTGTCATCCTCCTAAATCCACATAGGCTTGTACCTGATCCGAACGACTGCGTCTGCACTGGAAAACTTCAAGACTGTCTGCGTCTGCGTGATTGCTGGAAACTTCCACAAGTCAACGCTGGCGAATGCGTCTGCACCATTGTTCGTGATGCGTCCTTCTTCGCCGTCAATGATGATTGTCTGTCCTGCTGCCAGCTGCTCCACGATGATGTCATCTTCAAAACCGCTGATCTTGTAATTCTTCAATGCTTTCTTCGCATACACTTCAATGATTGCTGGTGCTTTTCGTGTCCCTTGTCGGTCAATCGTTGTCTGTGTGATTCCGTCATATTCCAGCTTTAGTTCATCGTCAAAAAAATAGCCTTCCAGCGTGATGTTCAGCTTGTATCTGGTTTTCACTTTCATTTTTGAATAGTCACTGCTTGCTGTGTATGCCTTGAACTTTCCTTTGTAGCCATCGACTTCAACAACGCTTGACTTCGTGAAATTTTCCAAAAATGCCGACATCGACCTGATCAGGCTGTTTCTATCCTTGCCCCTGAAGTACATGCACAACTTCAGCTGTCCCAGTTCCATATCTGTTTCAAATTCTGTCCCACTGGCTTTTATCGTTAATGTTATTCGTTCCATTCCCTTTATTATTCTCATAATCGACAGCAAGCGAAGGTGGCAGCACTTCGGCTGTCAGCTGCTTCGCGTTGTATTTTCTTGCGTCAATGCCATTCACTTTCATGCTGCCTTACCTTCCTTTCCTTTTATCTTCCACAAGCTGTTCATCCACTTTCGTGTATGTCTTGCTTGCCACTTCTTCGCCGTCAATGTATGTATGATTTTCAACCTTCACATTCGTTCCTGACTCTATATTCTTCAGCTTTTCATCAAGTATTGAGTTCAATTCCTGATAGAATGGTTTTAGCGGAAGAATAGCTTCGCCGCCTGTTTCTGGTTCGCCGCCAGCAAGCAGCTTGTTTCCGTTCATTCCGAAGATCATTGAATCGTTCATAATACCGCCGTTTTTGTACCAGTCTATTGAAAAGTGTGGTACTGATGGAGGATTCAGGCTGAAGCTTCCTGTGATCTTCGGGTGTGGTAATTTCAGTTTTGGAAGTGACCATGTGAAGTTGAATTTCGACTTGATCGCTTCGATTGCATTGTGTACAGCGTTTTTCGCAGCGTTGATCGGTGTTGTTATTGCGTTCTTGATTGCATTCCAGACCGATGTTGCTGTTGATTTTATGCTGTTGAACACGTTGCTGACTGTTGATTTTAATGTGTTGAACACGTTGCTGACTGTGTTCTTGATGCTGTTCACAACATTGCTGATCGTGCTGCTGATGCTGTTCCAGATTGATGTCACTGTTGACTTCACGCTGTTGAATATGTTGCTGACTGTCGTCTTGACCGCATTGAACACATTCGTGATCGTGTTCTTGATGCTGTTCACAACATTTGAAACTGTCGTGCTGATTGCTGTCCACACTGTCGTGAATACACCGCTGACCGCGTTCCATACTGTCGTGATGATATTCTGTACAAACGTGATTGCTGTCTGTATCTTCGTACTGATTGCATCCCAGACTGAAATGATTGTATCTTTGCAGTTCTCCCAGATAAATCGGAACGGAACTGTCAAGATTTCAAATGCTGCGCTGAAGAACTCTGCAATCGCCATAATAACGACTGTGATCACGTTCTTGATTGTTTCAAAGACTGTTGATACAAAGTCCCTGATTGTCGTGAATATGTTGCTGACTGTGTTCCAGATTCCTGTCAGTACATCTGAAATTGTCGTGCTGACTGCTGTCCATGCTGTTGTTACTGCGTTCTTTATTCCGTCAAGTATGCCTGTGAAGAACGATACAATGCCGTTCCAGATGTTTTCAAAGGTTGTCTTGATGCTATTCCATACTTCATCCCATGAAGTACCAAATAAGCCCAGAAAAGCGTCAGCAACGCCCTTGATTGTGTTCAGAATATTGCTGATATATTCCTTCAGCCCATTCCATACGCTTTCAAATATTCCTTTTACTGCGTCCCAAGCCCCTGACCAGTCGCCTGTGAATAACGACACGAACAAATCAAACACGCCTGTGATCACATTCAGCGTTGTTTCAATGACATTTGCGATATTATTGAACACGCCTTCGATGATCGGTGCTAACAAATTGCAGAAGCCTTCCCAGATTGCCTTGACCGCTTCCCCGAAGTTTTCAAAATCAAAGCCCAGCGAATTAAGCTTGTCAGTGATGTGCTGTCCGAACTCTGTGAACACTGTTTTGATTCTGTCCCAGATTTCCGTGATCTTGTTCCTGAAGTCTTCGTTCGTGTTCCACAGCGTCACTATGACTGCCGTGATTGCTGCGATCGCAGCGACCGCAATTCCGACTGGCGATGTGATCGCCGCAAGCGCGCCTTTCAGGACAGCCATGCCGCCTGTTGCTCCTGACGCTGTTGTTCCCATTGCCGCCAGCTTGCCAACAACTTTTCCGATCCCTGATGATAGCTGTCCAGATACGCTGATAGCTTTTCCGACTATCGTCAGCAAAGGACCGATCGCAGCCACAACGCCTGCAATTTTCAGGATCGTTTCTTGCTGCTGTGGGCTTAATGCTGCGAACTTGTCTGCAAGTTCTCCAATCTTCGCCACTGCCTTTTCCATGAATGGAAGCAGTGCATTTCCCACAGTTATTCCAATATCTTCCAGCTTCGACTTCAGCTGTGTCAGTCTTCCCAGCAAATTGTCCTGCATTGTTGCCGCCATGTCTGATGCAGTGCCGTCACAATTCTGTAATGCTTCAGCATAGTCACTGAAGGACATTCCGCTTGCAATCGCTTCATCTGACAAGCCAGACATGATTGTTTGCAATGCTGAAAACTGGTTCGTTCCTGCGATTGTCTTTGCAAGGCTCGCTTGCTGTTCGTCTGTCAGGTTATTCCATACGCCGCGCACTCCTGTCAGTATGCTTGACAGGCTGTTCATGTTGCCCTGCGCATCGTACACTTCAACACCATACTTCGCCAGTTCGGTTGCACAGCCTTTTGTATCTGTCGCAAGTCTTGTCATAATAGCGTTCAGGGCTGTTCCTGCTTCGCCGCCTTTAACGCCAGCGTTCGCCATTGTCATCAAGACTGCTGTTGTTTCTTCCACCGAATATCCCATTGAAGCAGCTGTCGCAGCGCAGTTTTTATATGCTTCTCCAAGTGCTTCGGTTGTTGTGTTTGAATGGCTCATTGCATAAGCCATTTCGTCTGCGAATTTTCCTGCGTCCTTTGCCGATAGCCCGAACGCTGTCAGATAGTCTGTGACGATGTCTGAAGCTGTTCCCAAGTCCATCGCGGATGCTGCTGCCAGATTCAAGATGCCGCCAATGCCTTCCAGCATGTCATCCGTCTTCCAGCCTGCAAGTGCCATATATTCAAACGCTTCGCCTGCTTCGGTTGCTGAATACTTTGTATCACGCCCCCACTGACGCGCTGATTCTGTCAGCTTGTCAGTTTCTTCTGCTGTTGCTCCGCTGATTGCCTGCACTTTTGACATCTGCTGTTCAAAGTTTGCTGCAACTGTTACCGATGCCGCTGCCACGCCGCCGATCGCGGTTGTGACCTTCATCATGTGCTGTCCTGCTGTTTGCACTGCCTGTCCGACTTTTCCAGCCTTTTCCGCGTATTCATCGAACTTCTGGCGCGCAAGTTCCGCATTGACATCACGAAGCTGCACTTCCATGTTCGCAAGGTCAGCTTCAGCCTGTGTGACTGCTGCGCCCTGCTTCTTGACTGCTGCTTCATACTTTGTTGTTTGTGCTTCGGTTGTTGCCAGCTGCTTTTCCGCTTTGTCCAGTTCTGTTTTTAATTTCTTTGTTTCTTCTGAATTTTCGCCAGTCGCTTCCTTGCTTTCCTCATAGGCTCTTGACAGTTCTGCGACTTTTGTCTTCAGTTCTTCGCTTTTTTTCTTGTTGTTGTCCAGTCGTGTTGTCAGCGTTTCATAATGTGTTTTACAATCCGCGACTTTCGTCTTCTGGACATCCATTTTCTGTGTAAGTTCGCTGATCTTCGCCTTTAACGCGTCAGATTTCGTGCCGTACAGTTTGGCGTTTGCAGCAGCAAGACTGTACTGTGACGACAGTTCTTTCATGCTTGCGACCGCCGCTTTCATCGCCGACTGATATTCTGACATTGAAGCACCGATCTTGATTGATGCCTGCGCCATATATGCACGTTCCTTTCATCACTTTTCGTTGATGGTCTTGATCTCGAACGCCACATGATCCAAAAGGCTCATAATATCCGACTTCATAACATTTGAAAGTGAATCGTTCAGCCCTTTTATACACAGCTTTACAACCCTGTCCACATTGTCGCGGCACACTTTCCAGATGTTTTCATCGTCCAGCTGCTTTTCAGCTTCGTTGTAGCCGTTTTCTTCGTCATAATCATCGAATGCTGACTTCTCCTGTTCGACTTCATCTGGTCTGT